>JACCEC011740916.1_pt1 | contig 22710 bp, 22 predicted proteins | sample 7450121 | NCBI WGS metagenome assembly JACCEC01 (sample SAMN15323455, study PRJNA562643) | freshwater metagenome | isolation source: river surface water | place: USA:Blue River Watershed | collected 2017-08-18 | reverse complement strand
GCCACGGATAGCCCAAGATGTCGTCCGGGTTGGCCAGGGCCGGGTCTCCCATCCAGATCCAGACCAGACGGTGGCGTTCGACCACCGGGTAACTGCGGACGCAGGTCTTGGCGGGAATCGTCTCCTGCCCAGGAATCTCCACGCAGGCACCGGTGGGGTCGAACTTGAGGCCGTGGTACATGCAGCGCACGCAGTCGCCTTCCTTGCGCCCCAGGTGCAGCGGTGCAGCGCGGTGGCAGCAGCGGTTTTCCAGGGCCACCACCCGGCCTGCGCCGGTGCGGTACATCAGCACCGGCTCACCGAGCAGGGTGCGGGCCAGCATCGCGTCCTGGGGCACCTCCATGTCCCAGGCGGCGACGTACCAGCAATTCTTGATGAACATGTTTGCGGTTTCCTCGTGCGGGGTAGCCAAGGCCTGTCCTTGAGCCAGTTCGCAGGCGATGTTAGAAACCGGGGGTACGCCTGAAAATTCGTTTTTTCAGGTCCGTGATCAAAATTACCAATCTCAGTAGTAACCCGAATGAAGCTCACCACCCTCGAGGCGCTGGTGCAGGTGGAGACCCATGGCAGCCTGCGGTCCGTGGCGCAGCACCTGGGCGTCACCCAGCCGGCCCTCACGGCCGCCATCCAGCAGCTCGAGCAGGAGCTGCAGGCGCCCTTGCTGGTGCGCAGCAAGCAGGGGGTGAGCTTCACGCCATTCGGTCAGGCCTTCCTGCCCCACGCCAAGTTGATGGTCTCGCAGAGCCGCCGCGCCACCGACGAAATCGCTCAGATGCGGGGCCTGTGGCAAGGCACGGTGAAGATGTCCATCTCGCCTGCCATCGGGCTGGGTCTGCTGCCCCGGGCTATCCGCCAGTTCAGCCGGCAGCATCCCCAGGTGCGGGTCCATTGCCGCGATGGGCTCTACCCCGGCATCGCACCGCTGCTGCGGGAGGGCAGTATCGACTTCGCGCTCACCCCTGTGCACCGGGTCGACCTGGAGGCTGACCTCTTGGCCGAGCCCCTCTACGCCAGTCAGGTGGTGGTCGTCGCGCCCAAGGCCCATCCCCTGGCGGGCGCCACCTCGCTGGCGCAGCTACGCGACTGCGAATGGGTGCTTTCGAGCCCCTCGCGAGGGCCCGGCGCAGTGATCGAGGAGGCTTTCGAGAAGGCTGGCCTGGGGGCGCCGCGGGTGGCCATGATGTGCGAGTCCTTCCTGGCACTGCCTGGGCTGATCGCGGCATCGGCGAACTGGATCGCCACCATCCCGCGGGTGGTGTACGAGCATTCGGCCATGCGCACGGAGTTGGCCGTGGTGCCGGTGCGCGATGAGATGCCCAGACCCATCATCTGCACCGTGCGGCGGCACGACATGCCCCTCACGCCTGCCGCCATGAAGCTGGTGGGGTGGATCCAGCACTACGCCCTCAAGCAAGAGGCATGAGTCCCTGCAGCCTCGGTCCTCAGAGCTGGTCGATTCGTGCGAGCGTCGCCTGCGCCTGTACCCGCAGGGCCTGCAGGTCCTCGGGGCTGAAGCGATCGAGCTGCCGGTAAACCATGCCGAGGCGGTGGTTGCCTGCCAGGCGCTCGCGCTGGCGGTCGAAGAAATCCCAGTACAGCGCGTTGAAAGGGCAGGCTTGCTCGCCCACCCGGGCTTTTTTGTCGTAGGCGCAGCCTGCGCAGTGGTCGCCCATGCGGTCCAGGTAGGCGGCGCTGCTCACATAGGGCTTGGTGGCCAGGCGGCCGCCATCGGCAAATTGACTCATGCCCAGGGTGTTGGGCGCCTCCACCCACTCGAAGGCGTCGATGTAGATGCCCAGGTACCAGCGGTGCAGCGCTTCGGGTTGCAGGCCCGCCAACAGCGCGAAGTTGCCGATCACCATGAGGCGCTGGATGTGGTGCGCGTAGGCCGTCTCCAGCGACTGGCCGATGGCGCGGGCCAGGCAGGCCATCTTGGTTTGCCCGCTCCAGAACCAGGCAGGCAAGGGGCGCTCGTGGCCCAGCGCGTTGACCTCGGTGTAGCCCGGCATGTGGGCCCAGTAAAAGCCCCGCACATACTCACGCCAACCCAGGATCTGGCGGATAAAGCCTTCCACCGCGTGCAAGGGAGCGTCGCCGGCGCGCCAGGCCGCCTCGGCTCGGTCGATCACCTCACGGGGCCGCAGCATTTTGGTGTTGAGGCCAAAGGACAAGAGCGAGTGAAAGAGAAAGTCGCTGCGGCTCGAGAGCGCGTCCTGGTAGTCGCCGAAATGCGGCAGGGCGTGGGCGATGAAGTGGTCCAGCTGGGCCAGCGCCTCGGCGCGATCGAGCGGCCAGCGAAATGCTTCAGCGTGTGGCTCGCCCATGGTCTGCACGCCGGCGGCCTCGATCACTTGCCACAGCGCCGCATGGTCGTGGGTGGGTCGGGTATCCACCGGCGCGGGCGGCTTTCCCTTCCAGGGCTTGCGGTTGTCGGCGTCGAAGTTCCACTGGCCGCCTTCGGGCTTGCCCTCGCCGTCTAGCAGCACCCGGTGTTTGCGGCGTTGCTCGCGGTAAAAGCGCTCCATCAGCCACTGGCGGCTGTCGCCGAACAGGCGCTGGCAATCGTCCCGCGCGGTGAGAAAGTGTTCGGTGTCGACCGGCGTCACGGTCACTCCATGCTCGCGTGCCTGCATGGCCCAATCCGTCAAGGCGCGGTCGAGCCGCCATTCGTCGGGTGATTGGTACTGCACCTCCGAGGCGCCGTAATGGAGGACGAGGGCATCGAGGTTGGCGGGGATGTCCTGCCGGTTGCTTGTGTCGTCAATCGCCACATACCGAACCCTGTGGCCCGCGGCCTGCAGTTGCGCGGCGAAAGCGCGCATGGCCGCAAAAATGGCCAGCACCTTCTGTGCGTGGTGGCGAACATAGTCCGTCTCGGCGCGCACCTCCATGAGAAGGTAGACCACCTCCTGGCGGACCTCGCGGAACCAGGAATGCTGCGGGTCCAGCTGGTCACCCAGTACCAGGCGCAGGAGGGCGCCGGTCGCACCCGTTCGTGGACCTGAGGCGCGGCTCACGCTCACTGGTTGGCGCGGCGCTTGAGCCAGCGCATCAGACCGCCGACCCACGGCAGCTTTTCGTACAGCTCCTCGGCGGCGTCCCAGTAGTCGCGGTGCAGGGTGACACGGCCTTGTTCGTCGAACACGATGTGCGAGCTGCCTCTCACCCGCTGCTCGGTGCGGGTGTCAAAGCGGCGAAAGCGAAAGTAAAAGTCCCACAGCAGGAAGCACTGCTCGCCCTGGTGCACTTGGCCAGTGACGACAAAGCGCGGCGCCTCCAGAGACACGTACATGTGCCGGAAGATGGCCTCGATGGCGGCCACGCCCTGCACCTCGTTGAAGGGGTCCTTGAAGCGGGCGTCTTCGGCGTAGAAGTCCGGCAAACGCGTGAGGTCAGCGGGGGTGAGCTGCTCGAAGTAGCGGACGAACTCGCGCACCGACGTGTCGAGGTCGACGTGGGTAGGAGCGGTCATGCGTTCAAAGCCCGGTGCTGCGGCGCACCGCCGCAAAGTACAGGCGATAGGGCAAGAGCGCCAGCAGCTTCATCACCCGTGTGAATCGGCGCGGGAAGTGGATTTCGAACTGGCCCTGTCGCCAGCCCTTGATCATTTCGCGTGCGGCCTCATCGGCGGTGATGAGGGCGGGCATATGAAATTTGTTGCCGGCGGTCAGTGGCGTCTCGACGAAACCGGGGTTGACCAAGCTGATACCTAGCCCCTTCGGACGCAGGTCGAGGTAAAGCGTTTCGGCCAGGTTGATCAGGGCGGCCTTGGTCGGTCCGTAGGCCATGGCTTGGGGCAGGCCTCGGTAGCCGGCCACGCTGCTCACGAGGCTGATGTGCCCGTGGCCCTGGGCCAGCAGAGACGGGGTGATGGCATGGAGCAGGTACAGCAGGCCCACGGTGTTGATGTCGTGGTGCCGCAGCAGGTCGTCGAGGTCGATGGCGGTGGCGCGCATCGCGTTGTAGTGGCCTGCGCAGTAGCACACCAGGTCAAGCGGGCCGCCTTCCAGGGCTTGCGCGGTGACCCGGGCTACGGCCTCGCGGTCGGTCACGTCCAGGGGCAAGGCCAGGCTGCCCGGGTGGGCGCTGGCGAAGTCCTGCAATGGCCCGGCTCGCCGCGCCGACACCAGCACCTGCGCGCCCAAGGCATGCAGCTGGCGAGCCACGGCCAGCCCGATGCCGCTGGAGGCGCCGACCAGCCAGACCCGCTTGCCTTGCCAGTCGCCAATCTTGGGGTTGAGGCTCATGGAGCGGCGCTCAGGGCAGTTTCTGGAACGAGAGCGTGACCTCGCCCAGGCGGACACCGAATTTGCTCATGGTGGCCCGATTGAGCATCACCCGATCGTCGACCAGAAACATCCAGTCGTCGAAACTCACCTCGTAGACCGAGCCGTCGACCGGCAGCTTCAGCACATAAGACCACTGGAAGGCATTGCCCGCCGTCTTGCCGGTGGCCACGCCCACGACGTCGTCGGCAGTGCCGGTGTAGCGGCCGTCGGCTTCCTTGGTGAGCGTCCAGACCCGTCGCTGCTTCGTGCCGTCGGAATAGGTGAAGCGCTCGTCAAGAACGCCTTTGTTTCCCTCCCACCGGCAGTCCATCTCGACGGTGAAGCGCTTGACCACCAGGCCGCTGCGGTCCTGGAAGATGCCATGGGCAATCACCTTGCCGTTGAAGTAGGTCGCCAGGTCCAGAGCGGGCCGCTCGGCGCTGTATTGCTCCACGCGTGGGCTGGCGCAGCCGGCCAGGGTGAGGGCGCCAAGGCCCAGGGCCAGTGCGGCCAGCAGCCGGCCGGCGCGGCCAAGCAGAAGGTGGGCGAGGGTCATGAGTGACTCCGGTGAACGGGTGGGAGAGATTCGTCAGAGGCTGCCGCTGGTGGCGAGCCCGAGCAGGGACAGTCGAAGGCCCGGCTGCGAGGTGCTCGGCGCCAACCAGATGCCGAAAAAGCGCCGGCCAAACTCGGGGTCGGCAATTTCGCCCAGCGGCCGGCCGTCGACCCAGAAGCTGGCGCCCTGGCCCGGCTGGTGCATGCCGGTGACGCGTTCGCCACTGCGCACGTTGGGGAACAGCCGCTGCATGGCCGCGAGCCAGCGCTGGGCCTGGGCCTCAGACAAGGGACCGGCGCGCCGCATTTCGTCCAGCGAGCGCTGGGCGATGGTGTCACCCTCGAAATCGCGCAGGTAGGTCAGTTCGAGCACCACCGGGTGGTCCAGTGCCTGGTCGACCCGGAAGCTTGGCGATGTCCACAGACGCGCCTGGTAGATACCCAGACCTAGGAAGCGTAGCTTGCCCTCCCCGCGCAGGCGACTGCCCGGGAGTTGGGGGTGCGCGGCGCTTCCCCTGGCCGCCTCGGCGGCGCCCCGTTGGCGTTGGTTGTTCGGTTCGGGCAGGGCCTCGGTGGATGCAATGGCGGGCTGACAAAGTGCCAGGGCCAGCGCCATCACCACAGGCGCAGCGACCCACAGGCGGACCATCGTGCTGGCTGATGCGCCGTACTTCGCGACGGACGTCGCACCGGTCATTTGGCCGGACCTTGCACCCACCAACACGCCGCCCAACACGGACGTCCCTGCGCGCGATACGTCCGCCGAGGCAGCCCGGTGCGGCCGGGCGTCAGCGGGCCAAGGTGTACTGGACGACATCAATGTCCCCTGCGGCAAAGCCGGCTTCGCAATACGCTAGATAAAACTCCCACAGACGCAGGAAGCGGGCGTCAAAGCCTTGCGCCAGAACCTCGTGCCGGCGGCCCAGGCAAGCCTCGCGCCAGCGCCGGCAGGTCTCGGCATAGTCTTGGCCAAAGGCGAATTCCTCCACCATGCGCAGGCCAGCCGCTTGCGCCTCGCGCCGGAATTCCCTCGGGCAGGGCAGGCAGCCGCCTGGGAAGACGTACTGCTGGATGAAGTCGGTCGAGCGGATATAGCGCTCGAACAACTCGTCGCGGATCACGATGGTCTGAATGCAGGCGCGGCCACCCGGTTTGAGCAGTCGGGCGATGCTCTGAAAGTAGGTGGGCCAGTACTCACGTCCCACGGCCTCGAGCATTTCGATCGAGCAGACAGCGTCATAGGGGCCGTCGGCGATGTCCCGATAGTCCTGCAGCCGCAGGTCGGCGCGCTCGGCCAGGCCCTGGTCCTGCAGCCGTTTTTGCGCCCAGGCCAGTTGCTCGGTGGACAGGGTCACGCCGGTGATCCGGGCGTCAAACTCCTTCGCCGCTTTTTCTGCCAGTGCGCCCCAGCCGCAGCCGATCTCGAGCAACCGGTCGCCCGGCTGGACGCCGACCATGCGCAACGCGCGGCGCACCTTGGCGTGCTGGGCCTCGTCCAGTGATTGCGTCGTCTCGCCCTGCGCATTGCGCTCGAACAGGGCCGAGGAGTAGTTCATCGTCGGGTCGAGCCACAGCCGGTAGAAGTCGTTGCCCAGGTCATAGTGGGCATGAATGTTCTTGCGGCTATTCCCTTTGGTGTTGCGGTGTAGCAGGTGACGCAGGCGGTACACCAGCCGGCCGATCCAGGAGCCATGGATGGCGGCATCCAGGGCCTGCCGGTTGGCCAGCATGAGGTGCAAGAGGCCGGCCAGGTCCGTGGTGTGCCAGTCGCCGGCGAGGTAGCTTTCGGCAAAGCCGATGTCGCCCGAGCGCAGCGCGGCGCCGCAGGGGTTCCAGTTTTGGAGTTTGACCTGGACCTCCGGCCCCTGGCCGTCGCCGAGCACGCGCACCGAGCCGTCGGGCAGTTCCACCACCAGAGTGCCGTGGCGCAAGCCTTGCAGCAGCCGGAAGAGGGCGCGCGCGGCAGCCGGCGCGCCCTGGGGCAGCCCGTGTGCCAGGGGCGCGCCGCCACTTGCCGTAGCGGTAGCGACGCTGGCTGCGCCCGCCTCGGCACCCTGTTCGTGGCCAGGCCGGGCACCTGCGGCCGCGCGGGTCGTTGGTGAACGGGACGTCAAGATGTTCATGCGGCGTTGTCTAGGAGATGGTCGGCCTAGCGGGTCACGAAGCGCTCAGGCGCTGGCGGCTTGCGGTGAAAGCCTACTTGCTTGCGCCATAACTGCAGGGCCTGCCAATGGATTCGGGCGATGACCATCATCGTCATCGCAGGATAGCGCCAGAGCGCCTGTCGCAGGATCTGTGGGGTGATTGGCTCGAGCGCGCCGCTCACGCTGGTGGCCAGCAGCGGGCCATCCCCGTCGTCGAGGTCGACCCGGGCCACGGTGCGGGCGGGCGTGCGCTGATTGCTAAGCAGAAATCGGAAGCGGTAGCGCCCCTCGGTGGTGCAAAAAGGCGAGACATGAAAGCACTTGTCGGCCTGCAGCTCCACCCCGTAGCGGGGCTGGTCCAGCAGGTAGCAATGGCGCTCGCCAAAGGTGTTGTTCACCTCGACCACGATCGCCCGCAGCGGCCCATCGGCCCGGTGGCAGTACCAGAAGCTCACCGGCTTGAACACATAGCCCAGCATCCGAGGGAAGGTGTGCAGCCAGACCTCGCCGTCGGCGTCGGTGATGCCTTCGCTGGCCAGCAGTGCGTCCAGCCAGGCCACCGCGCCGCCCCGTTCGGGGCCCCGTCCGTCGCCATGGTCGCGGTCGTGAAAGCTCAGGGCCCCGCGCCGGTTGACGGCCAAGCCGCCAAGCGCCGCAGGATCGCCCAGCCGCCGCATCGGCAGCAGCAGGAAGAAGGTGTCATAGGCAAAGGCGTGCCGGCGCGGGCGCAACCGGGTGTGCCGCACCTGGCCGAAGCCGATCTGGGCCATGCTGGTTGGGGCCAAGCGATCCACCCTCTGTTCCACGCGCAGCCCTCCCTCGCTCACGCTGCCGCTTTGCGCGCCGACGCGGTGTAGGCCAGGAGCTCCTCGGCAACGGCCAGTCCGGACTTGAGCCCGTCCTCGTGAAAGCCGTAGCCGGTCCACGCGCCGCAGTACCAAGTGTGGGCTACTCCCTGCAGCTCAGGGACGCGGCCCTGGGCCTGGATGGCAGCCATATCAAAGACCGGATGGCTGAATTCGTACTCGCTCAGCACCTGGGCCGGGTCGACTGCTCGCACCGGGTTCAGTGACTCGACCAGAGGCTGGCTGAAGGGGAGGGGCTGCAGTTTGTTGAGCAGGTAGTGCAGACAGACGCGGCCAGACTCCTGCGAGTCTTCGGCGGCGCGCTCGTAGTTCCAGGCGGCCCAAGCGGCTCTGCGCTGAGGCAGCACCGAAGTGTCGGTGTGCAGTACCGCCCGGTTGGGTTGGTAGCGGATCGCGCCGAGTACCTCGGCCTCCGCGGGGGTCGGCTGGTTCAGCAGCGCCAGCGCCTGGTCGCTGTGGGTGGCCACAACGGCGTGGTCAAAGCGCTCGGCGCCTTGGTCGGTGCGCACCGTCACGCCGGCAGCGTCGCGGTCGATCCGCCGTACCGGCGTTGCCAGCCGGGTGTCGGGCAAGTTGGCGACGATCTTCTCCACATACTGGCGCGCACCGCCGGCGACCGTGAACCACTGCGGCCGGTCGTTCACCTGCAGCAGTCCGTGGTTGTGGCAGAAACGGATCATGGTCGCCACCGGGAATTGCAGCATCTGGTCTGTCGGGCAGCTCCAGATGCAGCCCAGCATAGGCAGGAAGTACCAGTCCCGGAAGGGCTGGCCGAAGCCTTCTCGTTGGAGAAAGCTGCCTAAAGGCTCCATCAGCCGGGATTCTTCGCCCTCCAAGGCCAGCCGGGTGCACAGGCGGTTGAATCGCAGCAGGTCGGCCAGCATCCCCAGGAAGCGGGGGCTGAGGAGGTTGCGCTTCTGCGCAAACACCGTCGCCAGGTTGTTGCCACTCCATTCGAGCGCGCGGGTGCGGGCGCTGGCGGGCACCTGGACCGAGAAGGACATGTCGGAGTGCGCGGTGGGCACCCCCAGCTCGGCCAGCAGCGCGATGAGCTGCGGGTAGGTCCGCTCGTTGAGCACCAGGAAGCCTGTGTCGACGCCCCAGGACTTTTCGCCCTGCGCCGTGGGCAGGGTTACGTCCACCGTGCGGGTGTGGCCGCCGAAGTAGTTGCCGGCCTCGAACAGGGTGACATGGGCATGTGCACGCAGCTTGTGCGCGGCAGCAAGGCCAGAGATTCCGGACCCGACAACAGCAACTCTCACGAACCCGCCCTTTTCCCTGGAGTGTCTTGGACCAACTCATTGTATGGCGGAGCCTGACCGGCTGCCCATCTGTGGTTACAACCTCATGCGTCGTGTGAGGTTGACGGTGCCGGCTCTGGCTGGTTGGGGCCACCCGCTTCGGTGTGGGAGCTTCCATGCGGGTGGCCCGCATCGTCCGGGCGGGTACCGGGCACACCGCTTGCCCAAAGGTGTCATGTGTCCAGACGGCCACATATTCGTTCGTCCACTCAGCCACCCCGGAGGCCCACATGCCACATTCCAACTCGTTTTTGCACCGCCTGAATTTCAACGGAACGAGCCTTCGTTTCGCCTCAGGGATGGGGGTCGCCTGTGCGGCTTTGTTGCTGGTCGCCTGCGCGGAGCCCCCCGCAAGCCGCATGGGCGGGCCGGGTGAGGGCATGAATCCGGAAAGCGCGGCCACGCAGCGCGAGATGCGTCAGCAGCAGGCAACTCCGCCGGGGGGCATCAACCCCTCCGACACCAACTTCGAGCGCGAGGACCAGCCCAACAAGAGCGGCCCCCCCTCGATCGTCAAGCCCGCGCAGTGAGATGCGGTCTCGGACCGGCTTCAGGTCCCGGGCGGCACGGCCAGGTCGGCTGGCTGAAGCCCACCCGGCCGAAACGCCATTCCCGCAAGGGGGGCGAGCCGGCTTGTGTTGGCGCGCGGTGATCCGCTGGCAAGCCCAGGGCCTAGGCCGTAGGCGGATGGGCCCGCTGCGGATTGGAGGAAGCACTGACGCGCACAGTAATCCACCAGCGCGTCGATCTCGGTGGATTTGTCGAACACCGCATCCACTCCCAGTTGGGCACAGCGCTTGCGGACGGTGGCGTTCACATAGTTGCTGAACACCACCACTTTCTGCCAGGGGCCGCGCGGTGGTAGATGTTCCACTAAGTGCAGTCCGCTGCCACTGCGAAGGAAGAGGTCGACCACCAACACTTGCCAATCGTGGGGGTGCTCGTGCAGCCATGCCAGTGCACGGCCTTCTGCGCCGGTGGTACCCAGGACCTTGACCCCGGTGAGCTCCTCCAGCGTGCCCACCAGGCCCTCGCAGAGCATGGGGTTGTCTTCGACGATGTAGGCGTGGAGCACGTCAGGAGTCTGGGCGTTGGTCATGGCTTTTCCTTGTCCGGGCAGGCGCGTGAGCGGGTGTGGGAGCGTGCGGGGGCGGGGGGTTGCAAGTCGTAAGCACTTTATCGAGACGTACGGTCTTCCATTTCGGACACCATCGCCGGCTGCTGTAGGACGTGACCGACTGGCCACCTGCCGCGGCCGCGACTGCCTACTATCCGTCGGTGGCCGCATTCCTGGAAGCGCATGAAACTCGTGCCGCGACCGCGGCCGCGGTCGCTGGCGTGGCCGGTTTGCTCGAGGCGGCCACTGGCGCCGGCGTCTGGCGCCTGGACCTTTCCGAGGCCGAGGGGTCGCCCTGTTTGCACACCTCGCCCAGGCTGTCGCTGATCCTCGCTTGTGACGACCCGTCGGGGCCGACAGACTTCGGCTTTGTGCTGCCGCCTTGGCGCCAGGAGCTGGAGTTGCTGGTGCGCCGCTGCGCCTTGCAGGGGCTGCCCTTTGATCACGAGGTTCAGGTGCAGGCGGCGGGCCGGCGCCTGTGGGCGCGGGTGCTGGGGCAGGCCGTGGTGGGTATGCAGCTGCGCACGCAGCAGATCGAGGGCGTGCTGCTGATCGCCGAGCCGCAGGGCGCAGCCGGCGCCGCGCTCCTGACCCTGGATGCGCAGGGGCGCATCAATTTCGCCAACCCGGCGGCTGAACGCTTGCTGGGGCAGGCCGTGACCGGGCTCCAAGGGCGCCTGTTCTGGGACCTGTTCCTGCGCACCGGGCGGCTGCGCCTGGCAGCCCGAGTACGGTCCGCCCTGGCGCGGCGCGAACCTCTGGTGCTGGAAGAAGCCGACGCCTCGCAGCACCTGTGGCTGGCGTTTCGTGGTGAGCCCTTCGGCGCCGGCATGGCCGTTCACCTGCAGGATGCCACGGGTGATCATCTGGTACAGGAGCATCTGCGCCTGCTCGAGGGCAGCATCGCCCGCCTCAATGACCTGGTGATCATCACTGAAGCGGCTCCCTATGACGAGCCCGGTCCACGCATCGTCTTTGTCAACGAGGCCTTTGAACGTCGTACCGGCTACACCCGTGGGGAGGTGCTGGGGCGCTCGCCGCGGCTGCTGCAGGGGCCGGGTACGCAGCGCGATCGGCTGGACCAGATCCGCGGCGCACTGCAGCAGTGGGCGCCGGTTCGGGTCGACCTGGTGAACTACCGAAAGGACGGCCAGCCCTATTGGGTAGATCTGGATATCTCGCCGGTCTGGGACCCAGCGCGTCGCCTGACCCACTGGGTGGCGGTGGGTCGCGACATCACCGAGCGCAAGGCCGCCGAGCAAAAGATCCGCTACCTGGCGTTCTACGACACGCTCACCGGACTTCCCAACCGGCAACTGCTCCTCGAGCGGCTGCAGGACATGCTCGCGCCGGCACCCGCGGCGGACGGCGGCGCGCTGATGTTCATCGATCTGGACAACTTCAAGGTGCTCAACGACACCCTGGGTCACGAGCACGGCGACCTTCTGCTTCAGCAGGTCGGCCGTCGGCTGCGTGCCTGCGTGTCCGAGACCGACACCGTCGCGCGCTTAGGGGGTGACGAGTTCGTCGTTCTGCTTCAACCCCGGCCCGGCGAGGCCGGTAACCCGGCGAACATGGCAGCCGCCGCCCACGCAGTGGCCGAGCGCGTGCTGGCCGCCCTTGGCGAGCCCTACGTCTTGCCTGGGACACTTCACCACAGCACCTGCAGTATCGGCGTGGCTGCTTTTGACAAGGACGCAGAGTCGGTGAGCGACTTGCTCAAGCAGGCGGACCTGGCCATGTATCAGGCCAAGCGCCTGGGCCGCAACATGGTCTGCGCCTTTGACCCCGAACTGCAGGCCCAGGCCAGCGCCAGCGCTGCGCTGGCAGCCGACCTCCGGCAGGCCTGGAGGGAGCACCAGTTCGAGCTGGACTACCAGCCCCAGGTCGATGCCACTGGCCAGGTGACCGGGGTCGAGGCGCTGGTGCGCTGGGCCCATCCGGTGCGGGGCCGGCTCGGACCCGGGATCTTCATCGGTGCCGCCGAGGAAACGGCGCTGATTTTGCCGATCGGCCGCTGGGTGCTCGACACCGCCTGCGCGCAACTGGCGCAGTGGGCGCGCGAGCCTGATCGCAGGCACCTGGGCATCGCAGTCAATGTCAGCGCACGCCAATTTCGGCATCCGGACTTCGCCGACGTCGTGACCGAGGCGATTGCCCGGGCCGGTATTGCGCCGCATTTGCTCACGCTGGAGCTGACCGAGAGCCTCATGATCGACGGCTTCGAGGACATGGTGAGCAAAATGACCCGGCTCAAGGCCCTGGGGGTGGGGCTGGCGCTGGACGATTTCGGCATGGGCTACTCCTCGCTGGCCTACCTGAAGCGCCTGCCACTGAACCAGCTCAAGATCGACCGTGAGTTCGTGAAGGACCTGCTGGTCGACGAGACCGATGCGGCCATCGCCCGCGCCATCATTGTGCTGGCGCAAAGCCTGCACCTGGCGGTGGTGGCCGAGGGTGTGGAGACCCAGGCGCAGAGGGACTTCCTTGTTCGCGAGGGCTGCACAGGCTTCCAAGGCTTTCTCTACTGCGAGCCGCTGCCAGTGGCCGCCCTTGAGCGCCACTTGGGCGGTGCGTCTCAGCGCGGTGCGATCTGAAGCGGCGCGTGGGCCTCGGCGCGCGGCAGCCGCAGCTCGATTCGGGTGGGGTTGACATGCCGCAGCAGGGGCAGGCCTGCGGCCAGTACCCGCACGTCGCGCCAGTGCAGGGGGCGATAGTCAGCGTCCTCACCCGGCGCCAACGTGTTCCAGCTTCCGTAGCCCTCCCCTGCTGCGCCAGCAGCGTCCTCGGGTGTGACGGAGGCAGGCCGTGTCGGGCTGCCGCGAGTTTCGAGCGTGAGTTGCAGCAGGGCCCCGTCCGTTTCGGGCTGTACCTGGACCAGCAGCGTGCTCCCCGATCCGCCCTGGTCGCTCAGGTGCAGCAGGGCCGACAGCAGCAGGCAGCGGAGCTGGTCGCGCGAGACCGGCAGCCCGGCATCGGGCAGTTCGGCCAGCAGCCGTATGCCGCGAAACCCGAGGCAGCTGCGCACCAGGCCGAAGCATTCTTCCAGCCCCCGACGCAGGTCGACCGTGTCGTCTTCCGGCGGCGCCAGCCAACTGGCCACCTGCAGGGCGCCTGCGACGGCTTCTCGCGCCAGCCGGTGCATGCGTGCGAGCGTCTGGGGCAGGTCGTCGGGCTGCGGGTCACGCCCCAAGCGTGCGCTCAGGACCTCAGCCATCATCGCCACGGCTTGCAGATGAACCACCAGGTCGTGGCGCAGCGCGGGCCCGAGCCGCCGCAGCAGGGCGTAGCGAGCGGCCTCCACTTCGGTGGTCAGATCCACGCCGCAGGCATCCGCCTCCGCAGACGGGGCGGCAGGAAAAACACGCGTGGCCGGGAACATCAGCGCATTGTGGGAACGCTGTCTGCGACCGCCGTGTCAGGCGCTGGCCGCCGGCCGTGTAGGAAGTCGGGGCCGCTATGCTTGCGGCTCCATGAGCAAGGCATTCACCCGCGAAAGCGACGGCGATGGCGAAGAGGACGACGGCGGATTGCCGCCGCTGCCCGTCGGTACCCGCAACTACATCACGCCCCAGGGCTATGCCCGCCTGCGCGCCGAACTCCTGCAACTGATCGACGAGGAGCGGCCCCAGGTGGTCGAGGCGGTGCACTGGGCTGCCCGCAACGGCGACCGTTCCGAAAACGGAGACTACCTCTACGGCAAGAAGCGCCTGCGTGAAATCGACCGTCGCATCCGCTTCCTCACCCGGCGGCTGGAGATTGCCGAAGTGACGGACCCCAGCGTGCACCATGGCCGTGACCAGGTTTTTTTCGGTGCTACCGTGCGTTATGCAGACGAGGCGGGGGCCGAGCGCGAGGTCACCATTTTGGGTATCGACGAGGCCGATAGCGCCCGCAGCCAGGTGAGCTGGATTTCCCCGATCGCACGCGCCCTGCTCAAGGCCCGCGAAGGCGACGCAGTCAAGCTGCAGACGCCGGCCGGGGCTCAGGAGATTGAGGTGCTCTCCGTTCGCTACCCGGCACCCGGCGAAGCCGCCGGGCCCTGAGCAGCACTGCGCGGGCGCACTCTCTCGACCTGCAGCACCGAGGGCGTGCGTTTGAGAATGCGGATGGCCGCCTCCAGATGGGAGCGGTCTCGTACAGCGATGATCAGCCGCAGGTCGGCTGCGTCCTGGGCGCGTTCCTCGCCCATGTCCACGTGGGTGATATCGACCTCGGCGCTGGCGAGCGCCTGGGCGACGCGGGCGAGCACGCCTTTACCGTTGGCCACGGTGACCATCAGGTGGGTTTCGAATGCGCGTACCGGCTCGTCGGACCATTCAACGCCGATGAAGCGTTCGCTGTCTTTGTTGAGGAGTTTGCGAGCTGCCCCGCAGTCGGCGGCGTGCACCACCAGGCCCTCGCCGCGTCCCAGGTAGCCGACGATGGGCTCGCCCGGCACCGGCCGGCAGCAGTTGGCGAACTGCACCGAGGCGTTCTCGCTGCCGTCGAGTACAACCGCCGCGTGAGCGGGTTGGACCGACGCGGTGAAGCGCTCGCGGGTGATCAATAGCGCGTCGGGCTTTTCGCCGGACTCTGCCAGCAAGTTGGCCAAGCGCTTGGCCACGATGGAGGCAATGCGCTTGCCCAGACCCAGGTCGGTGAGCAGTTCCTCGGCGTTGCGGTTGCCGGTGAAGCGCAGGAGCTTTTCCCACACCGGCTGGTGGGCCGCGTCGACGCCCGGCACGCGCTCGATACCCTCGGCCCGCAGGGCCTGAGTGAGCAGCTGCGCGCCCAGCGCCTGCGACTCGGCGCCGGCGCGGGTCTTGAGCTGGTGGCGGATCTTGGAGCGGGCCCGGCCGGTGCGCACGAAGCCGAGCCAGGCCGGATCGGGCAGGGCGTCGGGGGCGGTCTCGACCTCGACCACGTCGCCGTTCTTCAGCTCGGTGCGCAGGGGCACCTGGCTGCCGTTGATGCGCGCGGCCACCGCATGGTCGCCGACGTTGGAGTGGATCGCGTAGGCGAAGTCCACCGCGGTCGCGCCGCGAGGCAGGGCCATGATCTGGCTCTTGGGCGTGAAGACGTAGACCGCGTCGGGGAAGAGGTCGATCTTGACGTGGTCCCAGAACTCGGCGGCGTCGCGGGTCTCGTGCTGGATGTCCAGCAGCGACTGCAGCCACTTGGTCCCCAGGCGGTCGGCGGCCTCGCCGCCGTCGCCGTCCTGCGGACCGGCCTTGTACAGCCAGTGCGCCGCCACGCCGGACTCGGCCACCAGGTGCATCTCCTGGGTGCGGATCTGGAACTCGATGTTCACCCCCGAAGGGCCCACCAGCGTGGTGTGCAGCGACTGGTAGCCGTTGACCTTGGGAATGGCGATGTGGTCCTTGAAGCGGCCGGGCACCGGCTTGTACATCTGGTGCAGCACGCCCAGGGCGGTGTAGCAGTCGACCACGGTGGGCACGACGATGCGAAAACCGTAGATGTCGGTCACCTGGGCGAAGCTCAGGTGCTTGTCGTCCATCTTGCGGTAGATGGAGTAGAGCGTCTTCTCGCGGCCGCCCAGGCGGATCGGGATGCGGGCGCCGTCGAAGGCGGCCTCGACCTCGCGCTGCACCTTCTGAATGAGGTCGCGCCGGCGGTTGCGGGCCTTGGCCACCGCCTTCGACAGCACCGCATGGCGCCAGGGGCGCAGGTGGCGGAAGGCGAGCTCCTGCAGCTCGCGGTAGGTCTGGTTCAGGCCCAGGCGGTGGGCGATGGGCGCGTAGATCTCCAGCGTCTCCGAGGAGATGCGGGCCCACTTGGCGCGCGGCATGTCACCCATGGTGCGCATGTTGTGCGAGCGGTCGGCCAGCTTGATCAGGATGACGCGCACGTCGCGCGCCATCGCCAGCAGCATCTTGCGGAAGGACTCGGCCTGGTTCTCCTCGCGGGTGTTGAACTGCAGCTTGTCCAGCTTGGTGAGGCCGTCGACCAGTTCGGCCACCGGGGCGCCGAAGCGCTCGATCAGCTCGGGCTTGGTGACGCCGCAGTCCTCGAGCGCGTCATGCAGCAGGGCCGCCATCAGGGCCTGGGCATCGAGCTTCCACTCGGCGCACTGGGCGGCGACCGCGATCGGGTGGGTGATGTAGGGCTCGCCGCTGGCGCGCATCTGGCCCAGGTGGGCCTCGTCGGCGAAGCGGTAGGCCTGGCGCACCTGCTCGATGTCGCCGGCGTCGAGGTAGTCGAGTTTCGCGGTGAGCGCGGCAAAGCTGGCCGCGGCCGCATTGGCCTCGGCCGGACTGGGCAGGGTGGGCTTGGGCTTGCGCCGTCCCGGAGAGGAGTCGAGCACCGCGCTCATCCCTCAAATGTAGCGCGAGGCGGCGCCATGAAAAAAGCACCGCCGGGGCGGTGCTTTCTGGCGAAGGAGATTCGCGGGGCGATCAGCCCGGAACCTTCTTGAGCATCTCGAGGCCGATCTTGCCGTCGGCGATTTCGCGCAGGGCGGTCACGCCCGGCTTGTTCTTGCTCTCGATCTTGGGGGTGTGACCCTGGCTCAGCATGCGGGCGCGGTAGGTCGCGGCCAGCACCAGCTGGAAGCGGTTGGGGATCTTCTGCAGGCAGTCTTCGACGGTGATGCGGGCCATGGTGCTTCTCCGGTGGCGGGTCAGATGATGTGGAGGGCCGAGAAGGTGTCGGCCCGGGCGCGCCGCTGGGCCGTGAACTTCAGGCGCTGCGCGTGGACGATGGCCTTGAGGTCGAACAAGGCGCGTTCAAATAACTCGTTGATTATAACGAAGTCGAATTCCTGGGCCTGGGCCATCTCCTCGGCGGCGTTCTTGAGGCGCAGTTCGATCACGTCAGGTGCGTCTTCGCCCCGGCGCTCCAGGCGCGAGCGCAGTTCTTCCCAGCTGGGGGGCAGGATGAAGATCAGGACCGCGTTGGCGAAGGACTTCTTGATCTGGAGGGCGCCCTGCCAGTCGATCTCGAGGATGACGTCGCCGCCGCTGGCAATGCGCTCCTCGATCGCCTTCTTGGAGGTGCCGTAGCGGTTGCCGTGCACATGCGCCCACTCGACGAAGGCGCTGCCCAGGATCATGGCGTCGAATTCCTGGGGCGAGACGAAGAAGTACTCGCGGCCGTGCTTTTCCTGGCCGCGCGGGGCCCGGGTGGTGTGGGAGACGGAGGGCTGGAGCTTGGCGTCGAGCTCCATCAGGGCCTTGACCAGGCTGGATTTGCCGGCGCCGGAGGGCGCCGCGACGACGAACAAGTTACCCGGGTAATCCATCGGTGGAGTTTACACGCCGACCTCCACGCGCCGACCCTCACACCCCGATGTAGCGCTCCCAGAGGGACGGGTCGGCCGCCAGGGCCTGCGAGTCGCCCTGCCAGACCGCGCGCCCGCGCTCGATCAGGGTGTGCCGGTCGGCCAGGGGCAGCAGCCGGCGCACGTACTTGTCGATCACCAGGATGGACTGGCCGCGTTCGCGCAGGCGGGCCAGGCAGGCCCAGATGGTCTCGCGCACCAGGGGCGCCAGGCCCTCGGTGGCCTCGTCCAGCACCAGCAGCTGCGGGTTGGTCATGAGCGCGCGGGCAATGGCCACCATCTGCTGCTCGCCCCCCGAGAGCTGGCCGCCGGCATGGCGGCGGCGGCCGGGCAGCTGCGGGAACAGGTCGTAGACCGCGTCCAGCGACCATTCCGGTCCGCCCGTGGCGCGCCGGCTGGCGAAGGCGAGCAGGTTCTCCTCCACCGTGAGGTTGGGAAAGACCTGCCGGCCCTCGGGCACCAGGGCCAGGCCGCGGCGCGCGATGCGGTCGGGGGACAGCCCGTCGATGCGCTCGCCCTGGAAGCGGATCTCGCCGCCCCGGGGTGCCAGCAGCCCGAACAGGCAGCGCACCGTGCTGCTTTTGCCCATGCCGTTGCGGCCCATGAGGGTGGCGACCTGGCCGGCCTCGAGGTCGAGGTCCAGCCCGAACAGCACCTGGCTGTCGCCGTAGCCGGCCTCGAGGCCGCGGATCTCGAGCAGCGGCTCGCGCGCTGCGGCCCCCGCGTCGGAGGGTGGATGCGGCATCGCCGGGTTCATGGCGCCTCCTCCGGCAACTCGTCGCCCAGGTAGGCGCGGCGCACCTCGGGGTGGGCGCGGATCTCGGCCGGCGTGCCGCTGGCCACCACCCGGCCCGAGACCAGGGTGGAGACGGTGTCGGCGAGGCGGAAGACGGCGTCCATGTCGTGTTCGACCAGCAGCAGGGTGACCTCGCCGCGCAGGGATTCGAGCAGCTCGACGAGGCGGCCCGATTCGTCGGGGCCCATGCCGGCCATCGGCTCGTCCAGCAGCAAGAGGCGCGCGCCGGTGGCCAGGGCCAGCCCGAGCTCCAGCTGCCGCTGCTCCGCGTGCGAGAGCGCCCCGGCTGCCGCATCCAGGCGGTGGCCCAGGCCGATGCGCGCGGCCAGCGCCTCGGCGCGGGCCCGGCGTTCGCGGTCGGCGCTGCCCCGCGCCCAGGGGTGCCAGGGCCGGGGGGCCTGCGCCTGGAGCGCGAGGGCCAGGTTGTCATGCACCGGCAGGGACCGGAACACGCTGGTGATCTGGAAGGAGCGGGCCAGGCCGGCCCGCACCCGGCGGTGGATCGGCCAGGCGGTGAGGTCCTGGCCGTCGAAGACGATGCGGCCGGCATCGGGCGCGAGCGCGCCCGAGAGCTGGTGGATCAGGGTGGTCTTGCCCGCGCCGTTGGGGCCGATGAGGGCATGGATCTCGCCCTCGGCCACGACGAGGTCGCAGCCGTCGGTGGCGGCCAGGCCGCCAAAGCGCTTGACCAGGCCCTGCACCTGCAGGAGGGGGCGAGGGAGCGGGTGGGTCATCGGGGTCGCCTCTCGCCCAGCGCCGCGAGCCCGCGGGGTGCCAGCAGCACCACCGCGAGCAGGATGGCGCCGAGGAAGAACTGCCAGTGCATGGTGGTGTGGCCGAGGACCTCCTCCAGCAGCAGGAAGACCACCGCGCCCACCACCGGGCCCCACAGGCGGCCCACGCCGCCCAGGATGACCATCACCATCAGCACGCCCGACTGGTGCCACTGCATCAGCGCCGGGCTCACGAAGCTGCCCTGCGCCGCCAGCAGCGCGCCGGCCAGGCCGGCGAGGGCGCCCGCCACCACGAAGGCCGCGAGCTGGTAGCGCCGCACCGGAAAGCCCAGGGCGGCCATGCGCGCCGGGTTCTCCTTCATGGCCTGGAGCGCGTGCCCCAGGCGCGAGTTCACCAGGCGCCAGACCCCCAGCCAGCCCAGGGCGCAGGCGGCCAGGACGACGAAATAGAAGCGGGTGTCGTCGGCCAGGTCGGCCCAGGCGCCGAGCCCTGGCAGGCCCGGACGGCCCGCCAGGTTCATGCCGTCGTCCCCGCCCAGGCTCTTGAGGGAGACCATGAGGAAGTACAGCATCTGGGCGAAGGCCAGCGTGATCATGATGAAGTACACGCCCTGGGTGCGCAGGCTGATCGCGCCGATCACCAGCGCCGCCAGCGCGGCGACCGCCATTGCCACCGGCCAGGCGACCCAGGCGGAGGTAACGCCGGCCTGCATCGTCACTGCCGCCGCATAGGCGCCCAGGCCGATGAAGGCCGCATGGCCGAAGCTCACCATGCCGCCGAAGCCCAGCACCAGGTTGAGGCTGGTGGCGGCCAGGGCGAAGATAAGGACGCGGGTGGCCAGGCTGATGTAGAACTCGCCGCCCAGCGCCTGGGCCGCCGCGGGTAGCGCCAGCAAGGCGGCTGCGACGAGCAGGGCCGGCCAGCCGCCGAGGCGGTGGTCCATGGGACTTTGCGCGGGGCGAGCGGGATCAGCCATGCGAGGGGAACAGCCCGCGGGGCTTCCAGAACAGCACCGCCGCCATCAGCAGGTAAATGAGCATGGAGGCTACCGCCGGGCCGGCGTTGTCGGCCGCCTCGCGGCTCAGGAAGCGTTCGAAGGCCAGCGGAATCAGCACCCGGCCGGCGGTGTCCACCAGGCCCACCAGCAGGGCGCCGAGCAGCGCGCCGCGGATCGAGCCGATGCCGCCGATCACGATGACCACGAAGGCCAGGATGAGGATGCTCTCGCCCATGCCTACCTGCACCGCCAGCAGCGGTCCGAGCAGCGCCCCGGCCACGCCGCACAGCGCGGCGCCCAGGGCGAAGAGGGCGGTGAACAGGCGGCGCACGTCGGCGCCCATCGCCATCGCCATCTCGCGGTTGGAGGCGCCGGCGCGCACCCGCATGCCCACCCGGGTGCGGGTGATGAGGAGCCACAGGCCCAGGGCCACCGCCAGGCCGACGCCGATGATCAGGAGGCGGTAGGCGGGGTAGGTGAACCCGGGCAGCAGTTCGACTGGGCCGGCCAGGGCTTCGGGCGGCGAGAGCGCGATGGGCTGCGAGCCCCAGACGAAGCGCACCGCCTCGTTGGCCATGAGGAGGAGGGCGAAAGTGCCCAGCACCTGGGAGAGGTGGTCACGGGCGTAGAGGCGGCGCAGGACGGACAGCTCGAGCAGCACGCCGAAGACGGCCGCGCCCGCCACGCCCCCGGCCACGCCGAGAACGAAGGAGCCCGAGGCGGCCGCGGCGCTGGCGGCCAGGTAGGCGCCCACCATGTACAGCGAGCCGTGGGCCAGGTTGATCATGTCCATGATGCCGAACACCAGCGTCAGGCCGGCGGCCAGCAGGAACAGCATCAGCCCGAACTGCAGGCCGTTGAGGGACTGCTCCAGCAGCAGGATCCCGGTCATGCAAGCGCCTCGCGGGTCAGAGGGCGGGCATCTTGCACTGGCTGGCGTAGGCGTCGCCGTGGGCCTTGAACACCGTGCCGATGGTGCGGTTGGTCACCCGGCCCTGCGGGTTCTTGGTGATCACGCGCAGGTGGTAGTCCTGGATCGGGAACTGGTTGCTGTTGAACTTGAAGGCGCCGCGCACCGACTCGAACTTCGCAGCCGCCAGGGCCTTGCGCACCGCGGCCTTGTCGCCCAAGTTGCCCTTGGTGTCGCGCACCGCGGCGTCGATCAGGCGGGCCGCGTCGTAGCCCTGGGAGGCGTACAGGGACGGCAGGCGCTTGTATTCCTTCTCGAAGTCAGCGACGAAGCGCTTGTTGGCGGCGTTGGGCAGGTCATGCGCCCACTGCGAGGTGTTGAACATGCCCAGCATCGGGTCGCCGACGGCGCTGATCACGTCCTCGTCGCCGGAGAAGCCCGGGCCGAACAGGGTCATGTCCTTGGACAGGCCCGAGCCCACGAACTGCTTGATGAAGTTGATGCCCAGGCCGCCGGGCAGGAAGATGTAGACGGCGTCCGGCTTGGCCGCGCGCAGCTTGGACAGCTCGGCGCCGTAATCGAGCATGTTCAGCGGGGTGTAGCTCTCCATGGCGATCTCGCCCTTGAAGTAGCGCTTGAAGCCGGTGAGGGCGTCCTTGCCCGCGGGGTAGTTGGGGGCGATCAGGGCGACCTTCTTGAAGCCCTTGTCCTGCACCGTCTTGCCCACCGCCTCGTGCTGGTTGTCGTTCTGGTAGGAGACGCTGAAGAAGTAGGGGTTGCACTGCTCGCCGGCGTACTGCGAGGGGCCGGCGTTGGCCGACAGGTAGAAGGTCTTGGCGGCGAAGGTGGGCGCGCCCACGGCCAGCATCACGTTGGAGAACACGATGCCGGTCATGAAGTCGACCTTGTCCCGCTTGACCATGCGGTCGGCCGTCTGGCGGCCCACGTCGGGGTTGGCCTGGTCGTCGGCCACCACCACCTCGGCGGGCAGGCCGCCGAGCTTGCCGCCGTTCTGCTTGACCGCGAGCAAGAAGGCGTCGCGGATGTCCACGCCCAGCGCGGCGCCGGGGCCCGACAGCGTCGACAGCAGGCCGACCTTCACCGAGTCTGCCGCGTGGGCGAAGCTGGCGGCAGCAAGGAGGCCGCAGGCCAGGAGCTGGCGGGCCAGGGGGGTGAAGCGGGATTGGGCGTGGCGGGTCATGGGGCGGGTTCTCCGTCGGGGTTGTCTCGGCAACCCGCCACTTTAGTCGATCTGCCCAGCGTCACTCCCGGAAGCGGGCCTCAGTCACGGCCGTGGCCTTGGCCATGGCGCTTGCCCTCGCCGCGACCTTCACCCCGACCTTCTCCGCGCCCCTCGCCCCGCCCGTCGCGGCCCCGGTCCGGGCCCCGCCATCCGGACTGTGCCGGCAGGTAGACCTGCTGGTACCAGCCTTCCTGAACAAAGTAGACCGGCTGCCCGCAGGCGTTGTAGCGGTAGCAGTGCTTGGCCCAGTGCTTGGCGTGGCCCGGCGGCACATGCAGGTAGATGGGCGACTGAACCACCGCCACCGGTCCGGGGCGGATCACCAACGGCTGCGGGTAGACAAGAACCGGTTGCGGCACGTTGCCGATGTCGATGCGGCCATAGAGGCTCGGCTGGGCCACGCTGACCGAGACGCCGACGTCGGCTGCGAAGGCGCCGCCTGCGAGGGCGCCGAGCGCGAGGGTCCCGGCCAGGGCCCGCGCACAGGCCAGTGCGG
>JACCEC011267724.1_pt1 | contig 22717 bp, 9 predicted proteins | sample 7450121 | NCBI WGS metagenome assembly JACCEC01 (sample SAMN15323455, study PRJNA562643) | freshwater metagenome | isolation source: river surface water | place: USA:Blue River Watershed | collected 2017-08-18 | reverse complement strand
TGTTTGCCTTTATCGACAATTGCCTGAAGAAAATATAATTATTTCAAATTGTTACAGGGCCGGCCAGCCTGGCCCATCCGGTGCTGTATGATTAAGGGGTCCCAAACGGAATGTCCATGACCACCACCACGGTTGAAGTCTGCCTAGAGTGTTTTACGGATCGTGATTCCCTCAACTGGATCCCTAACGGGAGCCTCTGGGTTGAGCTTGAGGTTGATCCTGAGGATCTCGATGAGGATTTCGATGCCACAATTGAGTGGGCTGCCGAGCAGTGGTGCTCGATCAACCTGCCCATAGGTTGGACCTTCTCACGGGTTCTGATGGAGCCCTGACCGTTAAGGTTTGCAACAGGGCCAGCCAGCCTGGCCCTCCCGACCTGCTAAGATTCTCAAGTCCCCAACCGACACAGACCCATGTCTGATCTGCTGACTTTCTCCCACGGCAACGCCAAGCTTGGCAAGGGCACCCTGATTTTCTCTCTGCCTGCAGGCAAGACTTGCCCAGGTGCCCTTTTCTGCCTGAGCTTTGCTGCCGTTGATCCCGAAACCGGGAAGCGCCACATTCAAGACGGCCCACAGACCCAGTTTCGGTGCTTTGCTGCCACCAGCGAGGCACAATACGATGGCCCTTTCTATGCTCGGGCTCGCAATCTGCAGCTGATCGTTGATGCGATCAAGGCCAGCACTGCAGTGGAGCTGATCAACACCAGCCTGCAAAAAGCACGCAAAAAGAACACCAAACTCGTCAGGATTCACGAGTCTGGTGATTTCTTTTCTGGAGCCTATTTGGATGCTTGGGTTGAGGTTGCCAAGCTGAATCCTGATCTTAAATTCTATTGCTACAGCAAAAACCTGCCGCTGTTCGTTGAGGCTAACTTGCCTGCTAATTTCTTTATGACCGCCAGCTATGGTGGCAAGTTCGATCACTATATCGACGCAGGTGCATTTCCTCGCTATAGCAAGGTCGTCCACAATGACGAGGAAGCTGAGGCTATGGGGCTGGAAGTTGATCACGATGATTCTCATTGTTTCGGTGACAATCCGTTTGCTTTGTTGGTACACTCTACACAGCCCAAAGGTTCAACCTACGGCAAAGCATTGTTTGCACGTCGCAAAGCTGGCAAATTCGGAGGCTATCGTAAAGAGCTTCAGCCGATTCTCTCTGCCAAAGTGTAGAGATTAAGCTTTGCAACAATCCGGGCCAGTCAGCCACGGCTGGCCCTTCCTAGCCCCTATTGTGGGGGAGTCCCAAACGGATTGAGACCGATGCCCAAGCTTCCCGCCCTGGCCACCGCCGAACTGCAGCCTCACTACCTGATCAGCCCTGATCAGCAGCAGCTGCTGAGGTTCCACCGGGCTGGCCACCATCAGGCTGCTGTGGCTGTGTTTACGCTTGACGGTAACCGCTGGAGAATGCAACAGGCTGGCTTCTGCTGGCTTGGCCTGGCTCGCCAGCGCTGGCAAGATCGCCGGCAGCAAGGCTGGCAGCGAGTGTGAACGTTTGCAACAATCCGGGGCCTGACCCATAGCTAGGGTCCGCCCCAACCTGCTACAATATGTTCAAGCGAGGCAAGAGACCTCGCACAACCCCCTGAGACCATGACCCGCTCTGACCGTCTGACCCGCACCAGCATTCCCACGGCAGTAGCCGTTGCGGTGGCCAAGGTCACCATCCGCCACCAGTGTGTGGTTGGCCGCCACCGTGCTCAATGGCTGCTGGATCTGTGGGAGAGCCCCACCGCTCTGCCTGCTGAGCGCCGCTTGGGCCGTCAGGCCCTGCAGGTTGCCGCCGATGCTGCAGGCCGCAGCGTGATCACCCTGGCCGATGGCCGCACCATCGGGGACCGAGTGTTCAGCAAGGCCAGCACTCGTCGGCTCCGGGATTGGAGCCAAGACCGTAACGCTACGGTTTGAACCCTACGGGGGAGCCTCCGGGCTCCCCTTCCCTCCACCGATCAACCACACCACACCACAACGACCCATGATCGACTCCACTATCTGTTCAGCCGCTGGCACTCTGTATCGGGCACCTAAGAAGCTTGGCCTGTTTGATCAGATCAACCTGGCACGCTGTGCGGCTGAGCGTGCCAAGGCCAACGTGTGGGATATTGACCGCTTCGCTGTTGAGTACGCTACTGCTGTCAGTTGGACAGGCAAACGAGTGAAAACAGGCTGGTGATCAGCAAAGGGGCTAGCCAGGCTGGCCCCATCCGTGATACAATTGACTAGTCAACCAAGGGAGAACCCCAATGGCCACCTTTACCTTCACCGCTTTCTACCCCGCACCCGAGACCGCCGAGCTGACGGCTGAGCGTATCAGCATTAAGGCCGAGACCCGCCAGCAGGCTGAGGCCAAGGCTGCAGCCCTAGTGTTCGGAGTGAACACCTATGTGGATGGCTGGCTAGAGTTGGCCTGATCAGCAAAGGGGCTAGCCAGGCTGGCCCCACCCATGCTAGGATTGCAGAGCAAACAAAGGAACCATTCCAATGAACACCCCCACCAGCATCTCCGATCTCACCAGCCGCCAGCGTGAATTCTTTTATCGCTTTCTGCGTGAGACCCCAGACGCAGCAGACAGCTGGGAGTTTGAAGGCTACGCTGACTGCCTAGGCCGCTTCGGGCTCTGGGGAGTCTACAGCCCCACCCATAGCTTCAACGGCTGATCAGCAGCCATGGGGGCTTCGGCCCCCTTCCATCAGCAATCCTGATCCATCAGCAATGCTTATCAGCCAGTGGCAAGACAGATCAGCATTCCTGATCCATCAGCAGTCCTGATCAGTCGGGCAGGGCAGTATAAGCGGGCCTTATGGGTCGCCGGCCCGCCGGGCCGTGAAAAACCTCTAACTACCCTAAGCTATACCGGACCCAAAGAGCCAGAGAGATATTCAACCAACTCAAAAAATTTCCAACCAACTCCACCGCCCTCCAAGTTTCCCCCATGACCCCCCTCCCAACAAACACAAGTCTCCGAGAGCAATTTTCATATATTACTCTATGTCTTTCAGAGACACTTCAAATAATCTCAGAAAAATTTTTCTTCAAAAAAATTTCTGAAAAAAGTTGATATATACTGTAGTTTTGAATAACAATACACATGTCTACATTTTCTTCATTTACAACAGAAGTACAGTACGATGATAAATCTGGTGAATATTTCATTACATTCCCCGATGAACTACTCGATGAAATGCAATGGATTGAGGGTGATACTTTAGAGTTTGAATACTTTGATCACCATGATACTCCTGGTATTCGCATACATAAAGTAGGAGACTGATGACTTATACATATGGCTAATTGTAGTCCAAAAAAAGATCCAAGGAATGCAGAGTTAACTTTTACATACCCACAATGTCCAGCACCAGAAGGACAGCCGCCAGCTCAGATAACTATAACCTTTCCTTATATTGAGAAATACTGGTACGAAGTAAGACCACCTGATGCTGCAAATAAAACTATACAGAATGGCAGCAAGCAAGAAAAACTTCGTAAAACAGTAATTCAGGTTCCTGCTCTTGATGCAGAGAATTCCGATGGTGATAATGTAAACTTTGTTGATCAAGAGTTTTATCAACAGGAATACGAGTTTATTGGTTCTGGTGATAATATCAAGAGTAGACCAGTCTATGAGAGATTCTGTAAGGCGGATAAGGTATACGACGAACAATACTTCTATCATATCTTTGAGTGGCCATTAACTCATACACTTCCTGCACGTCCTGTGGGAGGTATTACTGTAACTACTCCACCCCCTAGTGCAGATCCTGAGGCACCAGCACCTTGCCCAATTTATGCAGTATCCAGTACCAGCGTCAGCGGTACATTCACACTTGCCAGAGTAGACAGTCAAGTAATTGGCCTACCTGAAGGTAGTATTGCATACCATGGAGGTACACTCGACAATAAAATATTCTTTTACTATGAGAATACTGCCAATAAAGATATGATTGCTGTTGGTGATGTCATCAACGGTTGGACAGTAAACAAAGTAGTTAACTATAACTCTGAGCACTTTGACGAGAAATCTTTAAGAACCACAGAGTCTGTTAGAAGAAGAGTCTCTAAAGTTTCTGAGAAGAACAAAACTCCTGGGTTTATCTTCATTAACAAAAATGATGGAGCAGAGGATAGAATTGTCAATGTAGGTGATTTAGTAACTGGCTATGGTATTCAAAAAGAGACCTACGTAGATAGTATTCAAGGACTCAAAATCTTTCTTACTAAACCTTTAAAGTATAAAAACAAGAGAAAGGTTAGAAACGTAAAGTTTACCAATACTGGTTTAGCAAATAACATCTCCAACCAAATCTTGTGCTATGCAGAGATTAGTGGTGGTAGTGCTCCATTTGTAAAAGATCAATTCTATTCTAAATCTACTCCGAGTACACCTCAGTATACGAGTCCTGTTTATCATATTTTTGATAACAAAAAGAACAAAGATATTCAGTTAACTACCACCAAAGATATTAGAGTACAAGCAAAGAACAAGAATGATGAAGGTGGATCTAATGATTCAGACAATAGGAAATATTACCTAGTCACATTCTTAGATCAGACTACTATTAGTAACAAGAATGATGTTCAGATCACTATCACAGATGATCAAAGTGCTTCTGGTAATGAACAATCATTCACATTTGTATCTAAAGTTGAAGTAGTAGACAGTAAAAGCTTTAAAGTTTGGTTTAAAACAGATGATAATAAGGTTAATACTTATGTTAGGGGTTGGAATGTAACCAGAGTTCAAAATGGTGCAACCATTCCAGTGAATAGAATTCAGGTTATTGCTGGTAGAGGAATCATAGATCGTTCTGCAGTCTGTGGAGTTTATGTCAGTAATGATAAAAAGTTCTATACTTATACACCATTGTTCTATTCTAGAGATGGATTCTGCGAATCTACTTACTTAGAAGATGATGATGGCAAGTTTATACTAGGTAGTGTCATTCTAAATGATGGTAGTTATTACTTACAGCAGCAATTCTTATGTGTTGCTCCTGCAGGTGATGCTGCATATCAGGTAAATAATGTGTTCTGGACTTACTTTAACCGCCCAGCAGAGAAAAATGAGCTTGCTACTTGGGTTTCTAGGCTTGCTGAATCTAATTTTCTTACAGTTCAACAGGAAATTGTTGATACTGAGAAGGTAAAACTTGGAACTCGTACTGTTTTAACAGTAAAAGACTCCGAATGTGACAACAATATCACTCCAGACTACTCAAAAGTCTACTATCCACACAGCGAATTTAAGACTTTTAACGATTATATTGCTCCAATCACAACTGATACCATATTTGATCCTTGTCTTGACACAAAAACTCCAAAATCTTACAGTAAAGAAGAGCTTGACAAGGTAATTACATCAAATTTACAGGGCAATTTTAATCTTGCAAGCATCAATTTACCTGAGGAGATGTACAAACAAGTCATTTCCAATGAAAATTCACTTCAAAACACTCTATTAAGAGCCATTGAGATGATTGGTGGGTCTGTTCCAAAGCAAACAACCATTCCAAATCTACCTCCACAGATTGAAGGTGAAGATAAATCTAGTCAAGTCTTCAAAACTGAAGCTGCATATCGTATTCCACCTAGATTCAAATCTTTAGAATACATTATTGAAGACTTTAGTTTCATTGATGATTCTGCACTATTCCCAGATTCTGATGAAAATAACATAGAAATTCAGATCAAATCTATTCCTCGCTGGACTGGTAATGTATTTCCATCAAGTGGAGCTGGTTGGCAAGCTAATGTTAATACTGTTGGAGGATTCATCAACACAGTAACTATTTCTGCAGCACCTTTTCCAGCTCCTCCACTTGGTGGTAGCACTACTGCATGGGCAGCAGGACCAGCGCCAACTACTTTCTGGCATGGAGATGATGGAAATTATCAAGTTACATTCAAGAAAATTCTAAACTTCAGAGTAAATGAAGTTAGCAAGAATCTTTCTAATGCAGTCAAAAACAAGGGTAATCCATATATGGATGAACCTCCATATGCAAAGCTTACTCAAGAATTAAAATCATCTGATACTACAATCACAGTAGATAGTACTCATCAATTCATTTCTGCAGGTTACTTAATCATTCCAAAATTTATTGTGAAAAAAGAAATTAACCCAGAAACTAGAAATGAAACTCTATACCATTATTATCTTGGTGAAGAGATTATCTATTATAGAGACAAGACAGAAACACAATTCTTGCAGTGTACACGAGAAATGTTTAGTACTACAGCATCATTTGAAAAGACTGCAAATTCTGGAGACATAGAATCTGGTGTTAGATATATAATTAAGAGCCTCGGATCTGTCAACTGGAAAGATTATGGTGCTCCAGATGGATATACAGTAGGAACTGTGTTTACTGCAACATCTGATGGATCTGGAACTGCTGAAAGTGGAGAAGTATACTTATTTGAAAGTACTATGACTCCATTTGCAGGAAGTAATTATGCAATCAATAGTTATCAGAAAAATAACTACTTGTCTCAATTCTGGCCTATTTCTATTCAGGACAAATAAATATGACAAGACCGATAGCAGCATTAGGAAATCCAGATTCTATTTCGTTTAGATCTTGCTGTACCTACCCACCCAACGTCGTAACTCCCATTGCATCCACGGTATTTTCCAATGGAAGACCCAGAGCCAAGGCAGGAGACGTTCTAACCCCTGCTCCAGGCTTTCCTACGTGTCCTGACACAAGCTGTGCCCCTCTCGCAAGGGCTATCATAGCCCCAAGCAAGGTCTTTGTTAACGGAAGGCCATCTGCCCACGTAGGGGACTTGACAAATCCGGCTTCTCCACGTACAATATTACCTTCCCCCACAAACCTATTCGTGAACTGACATGGCAAAAGCACCTAGTTTCAACAAGTCTGGCTACACACCCGGCAATCCCAAAATGACCCGTCAAGGTCGTTCAAAGAACACCCGACTCTCTGCATCAAGTCGTAATGGTCGGAAAAAAGCCTATCGAGGTCAAGGTCGATAATACAGTATTTGGAGGTCTATGACCTCCTTTTTTATTAATAAATACTACCGAAGGGATAGCAACCCCTTTAAAAGTTCTGTTAGACCCATTTTTGGAGAAAACAGATGGCAATGCATCCAAATCCCGATAGGGACACCACATACATGAAAACTATGTGGGGAACAACTAGATTAGTTACTGACTACGTTCCTCAAAAATCTCAAAAATCAAAAAAATATAGTATTGATTACTGTGAATACTTTGAGGATGTATCTAAATAGTTTATAACTACTAGTTTTTTACCTTAATGTCCATAGTTTCTCAAGAATTAGGCAAAATTTCTAGGTCTTTTAAAGACATTAGCTTAAATTTTGGTTTAAATCCAGTCACAAAGGACATTGTGGTGCTAAAAAATGAGGAAGCTATTAAGCAATCAGTCAAAAATTTAGTTTTAACTAAATTGGGCGAGAGATTATTCAACCCATTAATTGGAACTGATACTACTAGCTACCTCTTTGAACTCAATTCCACATTTTCTGCAAATTCTTTAATTAAAGAAATTGAAAATGTGCTTCTTACATATGAACCAAGAATTACATTAGAAAACATCACTGTAAATAATGAAGATGATTCTGATGAATTTGACGTAAGTATAGATTATTTTATCGTCGGACTGCCCCCAGTTGTGCAAAACGTAGACTTTATCCTCGTAAGAGAAAGCTAATAAATGGAACTACCTACTATCTCTGCATTAGAATTCGATCAAATCAGAGAATCCATTAAAAATTACATCAAAACCAAGACAGACTTCAAAGATTATGACTTTGAAGGATCTAACTTGGCTATGTTGGTGGATGTGCTGGCATACAACAGCATGTATTCATCATATAATATCAACATGGTAGCCAATGAGCTAAACTTGGATACTGCTGTTTTGCGTGATAACGTAGTTTCACATGCAAAGAGATTAGGATATACACCAAATTCATATACTTCAGCAAAAGTAAATTATAATATTACAGTAAACAACGTACAGTCATATCAATCTGTTACAGTAGACTCTGGACCTTTATTTTCAACTACACAAAACAACAAAAACTATACATTTGTATTAAGAGACAGATTAAACATTAATACTCAAGGAAACAATACAGTTACTTTTAGTAATGTAGAGTTAATAGAAGGATCAGAATTTAGTATCAGGTATACTGTAGACAATTCAAATGAAAATCAAAGATTTTTCATTCCAAACAATTATGTAGATGCAGATACAATCAAAGTTTTTGTAATTTCCGATCCAGGAACCAACTTAGAAGTTGAATATGAGAGAAAATTAGGTATTGTTGGAATTACAGCATCCGATAGAGTATTTTTTGTTGAAGAAGTTCAAGATCAAAAATATGAAGTAATATTTGGTGATGATGTAATTGGTAGAAAACTACAAAATAATGAAGTAATTGTAATCAAATACATCGTATCCAGTGGTTCTGAATCAAATCAAATTTCAACCTCAGAATTAAAGTTTATTGGTGTAGTGACTGGGGATACCACCAATATCGCTGCAAGTAATATTTCCGCAACTGCATTAAGTGCCAAAACAGATGGTGGATCTGAGTTTGAATCCATCAAATCTATCAAATACAGAGCACCTAGATACTATGCTTCACAGGAAAGAGCAGTAGTAAATAGTGACTATGAAAGTATTCTTCAAAATATTTACGCAAATGCAGATTTAATCAGAGTTATTGGTGGAGAAACCAAATCACCACCAGAATTTGGTAAAGTTTTTATATCAATAAAGCCAAAAATCGGTTCTACAATTTCATTAGTAGAAAAAAATAAAATTACAATGGAATTGAAGAAATATGCTGTAGGTTCAATAACTCCAGTTATTGAAGATGCTGTTCCATTTTTCATAGATTTATATATTGACGTAATATATGACCAAACTAAAACCAATAAAGATAAATTAACACTAATAAATTTAACAAGACAGATTATATCAGACTACAACTTAGATGATGAATTTAAAAGCTTCAATGGTATATTTTCATCTTCAAAATTAATATGTTTGATTAGAGATATTGAGCCAGCGGTTAAGTTTGTCATTCTAAAACCAATCTTCAGAAGATTAGTTCAATTATTTGAGAACGTTCACTACAGATACAAGTTAAATTTCTATACCAGATTAAAAAATAATATTGATTCAAAATACACTTTGATTAGTGAGCCATTTTGCATCAAAGGTTATAATGCACCTTTATTCCTGGCTGCATTTTCAAATAATTTTTCTGGATGTGAAAAAGATGGTGCCGTATACTTAATTACAGAGAAAGAAAGAGTAATTGCTATTGTAGGTACTATAAATTATGAAACTGGTGTTGTAGAATTTGACTTAACTGCCTGTCAAACCAGCCCAATAAATATCTATGTTATTCCAGATAACCCAGACATAACAACAGGAGCAGACACATACCCATCAATTCAACCAGTTAAAGTTGATTATATTGATATATCGACCACATCAGGATCTACTCGTCCTACAGTCGAACCATTGCCAAATCCAAATACATTAAGTCCAACTCCAAATCCATCTGGAGATCCACTTGGCAATAATCCAACTAATGATATTCCAGGAAGTACTACGACTAATCCAGATGGTAGTGTGACTAATGTAGCTGACGATGGAACAGCAACTACAACCAATCCAGATGGAACTCAAACCATAGAACCACCAACTGATCCAGTAGATCCTTGTATTGCACTATACGAAAAAATTGAAGCTCAGGGATATATTGATAATGCAACTGAGCAAAAACTTGCAGAGTATGGATGTCCTCCACCGGATCCAAATATTGACGACTTCACTCCAGTTACCCCAGATATCTGCTCATGACCAGTACAAAAGAAAAAATTGTAAATATTTCTTCACTGATTGAACAGCAGTTACCAGATTTCGTTAGTGAGTCCAATCCAAAATTCGTATCATTTCTGAGTTCATATTATGAATCTCAAGAAATTAAGTATAACTCATTAGATTTAATCACTAATTTAATTGATTATTATAATATTGGAAGCTATTCAGTCAGTAGCTTAACTCAATATACCAATTTACAATCTGCGATCACCAGTACTTCTGGTACAATCACTGTTATTAGCACTCATGGGTTTCCAGCAAAGAATGGATATATTAGTATTAATGGTGAAATAATTTTTTACAAGGAAAAGACTGCAACACAGTTTAAAAATTGTGTTCGTGGTACAGCAGCGTTTATATTTGAAAGTATTCCATATAGTCAGGTTGTATACAAACAAGGTGTTGTAGCATCCTCACATGCATCAGGTTCTCAAGTTGTAAATATTGCATATTATTTTACTCAAGAATTTTTAAGAAGAATTAAATCTGAGATTTCTCCAAATCTACCAGAAGTATTATCAAAAGATTTAAATTTAATCACTTTTCTTAAAAATATAAAATCATTCTATTCATCAAAAGGAAGTGAAGAGTCTCATAAAATTTTATTCAGAATTCTATTCAATGATAAAAAGGTAAAGGTACGCTTAACTCCTAGGGGATCTGGTGCATCTATCAACATTGTAAATTATACTGGAAAAATTGATACATTTAACTTAATTTCTGGCGGAACTGAATATTACTATGAGGTAGATGGTAATGGCAATTTAATTTCAGAACCACTTATTGAAGTAGTTGGTTCTGGAACTGGCAAAAAGTTGCCTGGAGAAGTATTTGTTCCAAGTTCTGCACAGATGAAAGTCACTGGAATGACTTCATCTGGTACTATTAATCAAGTTATAGTTGTTAATGAAGGTGAGAATTACATTGGTCCAATTACTGCAAGAATCAGACCTAGAACTTTCATTCAAGACCAAACGATTTATAATGTAGATTCGGAGGGAGTTACCACTGCAACTGCTAAAGTTGATACTTGGGATTCTGGCACAAATGAATTAATTCTGTATGATGTAGTTGGATATTTTAAAATTGATGACAAAATAATTGGTGAAGGTGGAGAAAACCCAAGAGGGTTTATTTCAAAGGCTTATCCAGTAACTGATATCAATAAAGAGGGTAATCCATCTATTGAAATTATATCACAAGACCCATTAATTGAATATCCTAAAAATTACGTATTCAGACCATCCTCTGCAGTATTCTATGAAAGAATATCAATTCGTTGTGAATTAATACCTGCATATAGCTCGGTGACTACTTTAGATAATGTGAACTTAATTGAACTAGTTCAATCTAAAGATATTAATAATAATATTAAAGGTGCAAATTTAGTTGTAACTGAAATTTTAAAGATAAGTGACAATTTATACGAGTTTGAACTTCAAGAATCATTAAACTACAAAGATTTATACTTACCATCATCTACAGTAGCTACATCTGCAGTAAATAACATAACTGCAACCTCAAATTCTACAATTTCAGTACAATCAACATTTAATTACCCAAAAACTAAGGGTAGGTTATTTGTCAATGGAAAAATTATATCTTATCAGAGTAAAACTGATACTCAATTTTTAAATTGTAAACTGGAAGGTTCTGGATCTGTTAATGTCGTATCGAATAATGTAGTCCATTTATATGGAAGAACATGCCTTACTTCTGGTGAATTATCTTACTTCATAAAAGGTTATATTAATGGTGATAAAACCTCTTCTCCAGTATTGTTCAGATTGTATGGTCTTCCATCAAGTCCAATAATAGAACAAGGTGGTTCTTTATACTCTCAAAATGTATTTGAGCTACAAGTAGATACCCTAAAATTAAATAAAACAATATTACAGTCAAAACAATATTCTGGCGGCGAAGTAACTGAGGTAATACTAGAAAACCCTGGCAATAATTACAAAGTCAATGATAAATTAATTATAGACAATGCTGGAAATATCGGCAACGGATTTTCTGCACAAATTTCTAGTATTAAAGGTAAAAATTTAACTCAGTATAATTTTTCAGTAATTAATGATCAAAATTGTATTGTATTTACCACAAATCAAAACCATGATATTCAAGTTGGAGATAAGGTAAAATTTAATCAAGTTTTAGGAAATCAAACGATTTTTAGTGTTGTATCCAATACTAAATTTGCCGTAGAGAATACTTTAAATCTAACCAGTTTAAATTTAAATACTCTATCATATATTACTAATTCTGGAACTGCACTAGGACCTATTGCAACTATTAATATTTCAAACTATGGTAAAAATTATGCTAAATTACCAGAAGTAGTTGGTATAAACTCTCAATCTGGTTCTGGAGCTATCATTCAATTAAATTCTTCTAAAGTTGGTAATATAACAAAGTTTGCGTATGATTCAGTTGGTGATGAATTAATTGGAAATAAAAATACCAAGTATCAACTGAACATTCCAAGCACTGCAAAAATTATCAATAACTTTGAATTAGACTCCATTGAAGTTGTAAATGGAGGAAATACTTATAACTCAGTGCTAGATAAAGTAAAAGTAAATGGTATAGTTGATCCAAATTATACATTTGAATTGATTGCAGAATCTGGAATTATTAGACAAGTAACTGTAATAAAAAGTAAGTACAACTTAAACGCATTCCCAGAAATTACAATCCAAAGTAATTTTGGTGTTGGAGCGGTATTGAAACCTGTATTGAGAAGAAGAAAACTAAACCAAGGAGATATCTTAACATTTGGATCTCCAGGATCTTCAGTGAAATGTGAAGTTGTTAGTTTTGATGCAAAATCATCCACATTAGAATATAATGTAATTTCTGGAACTATTTCAGATGGAGATGTAATTTATGACTTACTAGGAGTTCCATACGGAACTATTACAAAAATAAACAAGGCATCTGCATATTGCAAGAGATCTCCATATATTAAATATTCACCAAAATTTTTAGACAATCTTGGGTTTATAAGTGATGCTAGCCAAAAGATTATAAACAGTGATTATATTCAAGATTGGTCATATAGTATAGTATCAACAAGGAATACAAAAGAATGGAAGAATGATGTTCTAGAGAACACTCACGTATCTGGATTTAGAGTATTTGGCAAAAATAGAATTGAAAATAAAAGAGAATTTTTTGAAACCAAAGAAGAAGTATTTAATAGCTCTGTAATTTTCAAATCTACATTAAGCAATTTAGCCAATATAAATTTAAAGCAATCTAAATCTATTTTACAAAAAATAGCTGTTGTAAATGCATCTTCATTTGCAACCTCAGATGTAATTTATGGTAGCTTTAGTCAATCATATGGAATTATAATCTCATTGAGTGAAAATTATATTGTAGTCAATGTAGTAAGTGATTCTGAATTTGTACTTGGAGAATACATCTTTAAAGTCTCTCCAGAATTTATTCTTGAAAATGATAACATAACAACTTATGGGATTTCATTCTTTAATGGTATTTGTCAAGAACCATTCAATTCATATTATTTAACCGATACTGACTACATACCAAGATTTTTGGTATCTTCAGCAGATAATATAGTATTACAAAAGTTACAAACACAATTTCAAATAGTAGATACTGCTTTAAATGGCAATGCAATAATTTTAACAAAAAATCTAATTCCAGTAGTACCTACTTCAAAAGATCAACTATTGGTATCTATAAATGGAGTATTGCAATCATCATCTGCATATTCATTAACACAGAATATTTTGACACTAACTTCAGTTACATTGACTGATGCAGATACATTATTTGTATTATATCATCCACAATTAAAAGCACTGACTTTTACTGGATCAGGAACTACATATACCATAAATTATACTCCAAGTTCTTCTTGCAAGTTACTTGTAATTGCAAATGGTGTATACCAAACTCACCTAGCTCCAATTTCTAATTTTACCAGATCTGGAAATCAACTAGTATTTTCCGAATCAATAAATAATCCTTCCATAAATTTAGTTGGTTGGTATATTGATGAGACTGTAGAATGTTCAATCGTAAATATTGGCGATATCAATGATAGAAAAGTTATTGATACAAAAGCAGTAGATCTACAGAAATTAACAGAATATTTAGAAACTAATAATGTAAAACATCCAGAATCTTTATATGAAATCTCAAAAGATTTAATCGAAGGCACAGTATACATTCAAAATGATACTGTGTATGGTTTTGATACTAATTTTATGTATTCAAATCCAGAATATTCTGATAGTTATGTTGAAGTGTTAGATCCTATTGTTTTTGACGGGACTTCATACCAGTTTCCACTTAGGTACATGAGTGGAAATTCATATACTCCAATAAATGACAAAACTAATTTAGTTGTAAACATAGATGGCAATATACTAGATCCAAAAAAATATAGCGTAACAGGATCTACAATTACATTCCAAAATTTATATACTTCAGCAAATAAATGCACAATTACTGATTTTTATAGTAATTATGTTGCAAGTACAACTACATCTGCAAAAGGCGTAATTTTAGATGATTTGAATGTAGTTCAAAATAATACTAGACAAACATTCAACTTGTCTGATAGAGGAGTTCCACAGTATGTGAAAAATACTGCAGATATATTTGCAGTAAAGAACCAAATTTTATTGGTTCCAAATTCACAATCACAATCAGTGTCTGGAAATAAAATTACATTGCAAGCTGCACCTACTGCATCAGATGCAGTACAATTATTTTATTTCAATAGGCAGTTAAGTCCTGCAAAAACAAAAAATGTTGTACTAGATACTTTAAGATATCCTGACGGAGTTCAAAAGACTTGGCCGCTTACTAGAAATGGAATTTTATTTACTCCAGTAAGTGTCAATAACTTATTGGTGTGTGTAAATGGTGTATTTCAAAACCCTGGAGTAGATTATACTATTTCTGGTACAACTATCACATTTGATGAAGCTCCAACAGTAATTGATGATATTGTAGTCATCTATTCATACAATAACATCAATCAAAATACTTATATAACTAGCTTTACAGCAATTGCACAAGTAACTACAGTACCGTTAGGGTTAGCCCCACCTAATGTATATGATTTGCTAGTTTCAAGGAATGGAGTTATTCAAAATCCAACTGAAGATTTTACTGTAACTGGAACTACTTTAACATTTACTTCTCCAGTCCAGGCATCCGAAATTGTCTTCATAGTGTATGCACATGCATCAGAAGAAATTGGAATTTCAAATGTAAACGGTTCAACTATAACATTATCAACATCCATAACTGCTGGACAGGAAGATGGATTAATAATTTATGTAAACGGTATTCCAAAATTTTATAATAAAGATTATACTATTTCTAATGGTAATACAGTTACATTATTAGATGGAGTTACTGTCGATGTTGGAACAGTGCCATTTGCAATAAAATATGTAACATCATTTATTACAGATGTAATTGGTGACTATCAAAGTGGTACAAGGACTAAATTTAGATTGTTGTACAATCAAGAAAATTTAATCAGTTCTGATATTGCTGGAAATGTTGATATTTTAGTTTCTAAAAATGGAATAATTCAATATCCTGGTGTGCAATATTCAATAACTTCCGAAAGAGGCATGATTGAATTTGCAACACCATTAATTCCAACAGATGTTGTGTTTATGGTCAGAATGTATGCAAATACATTGATTACACTAACACCAACTGGAACTAATTTACAGTATACTCTAAGTCAATCTGTACCAGTGGATCAGAGAGAAAATCTTGTTATTTTTGCATCAAATCAATGGGGCACTGAAGAATTAAATACATTTACGTTTATAAACGCAAATACTATAGCATTTAGTAGTGCTCACACTGGATATATCTTTGGTATTAAATTTGATACCTCTTTCAAGTTACTAGATCAGATACACACTCCATTCAATGGAATCAATACTAAATTTAATTTATTCAAATCTGCAGAGAATTTCTTACCTCAAGGAACTATTGAAAATAATCAATATCCAGATGAATCTAGTTTAATAGTTGTAAAAGATGGTAAGCTGTTAGATCCTGCAGTAGATTATACTTTACAAGGAGATATCAAGAGTCAAATTCAGTTTGCAGTAGCTCCTAGTTCAAATAGTGAAATATCAGTCAAGTCTGTTGGATCCTTCCTCAAACTAAAGACTATAAATTCTGCATCTGGCACTGTATTCAATATTCAAAAAAATGATAATACAGATTATTATCCAAATAAAGACATTGATAGACCTAGAGAATTAGAAAATCAAATTATGGTTTTTAGAAATGGAAATATCCAAAGTCCTTTATATGATTATTATATTGATAATAATCAGTTGGTATTTACATCGCCTGTATCATCAAGTAAGTTAGTAATCCTAGACTTTAGAGGAGTTCCTTCAGATGTAACTGCAAACAGCATTTCTTCTGAAATTTCAATTGGAGACAAAATAATGATTTCTGGAGACCCAGATCTAAAAGTTGTTTCATCTATATTATCACCAACTGTAATGAAAGTTACTTCTTATATTGAACAAGGAAAGACATATATTATTAATGTTTCTGGTAATAATTTTACCACGTTTGGCGCTCCTAACAATAACGTAGGCACAACATTTACTGCAACCGGATCTGGAGTATCAACTGGTATTGTTACTTCATTAAGCACCAAAAAGGCATCTGGTCTTGTAGTCACTTCAACTATCTCCGGTGGAAAAGTGACTAGTTTTAACATAATAAATGGTGGAAGCAATTATGTAGATCCAGTAATTTTAAGAACCAAAGGAGTTGGATATAACGCCAAGGGAAGTGCTACTGTAGATATTAAGTCTGGCAATAAAGTAGTAGGTCCAGTTGACATTGAATCTGAAGGATACAATCAATACGTTACTCCTGTAGTGGTGCCTACCTCATATTCATATGTGTACAAGCAAATTCCAGTCAATAAATCTTCAATTCAAATTGCAACAAAATTAGCATCATCAATAAATTCAACTGCAGAAATTATTCCAATTTCAAATTCAAGTAGATTCAAATCTAGTGATATTCAAGTTGTAGTAAATTCTTCATCTGGTTCTGGTGCTACATTTAGACCTTTTGTGAGTAAAGGAAAAATTACCAAAATAGAACTTATAAGTGGAGGTAGTAATTACAATGAGATAGATATTTCCATTGATGTTATTAATGGGGGTGGATCTGGCTGTGTTATTGAACCAGTATTAAATTCTTCTGGAACTATCACTTCCATAAATATAAAAACGACTGGTGAGGGGTATGATAGCTATAAAGTTATCATTGATACTGAAATAATAGAATATACAACTATTGATACCACACAGGCTACCCCACGTCTATTTGGCTGCACCAGATCCGCAAATTCTACATCACACAATCAAGATACATTGGTGTATTTTGATGAGTTTATTTAAATAAATAATCATACAAAAGACTAACTATAAGGATAAAACGAATGCCTTCTTTAGTAACTGATAATTTTAGAGTGTTTGCTGCACAACAGTTTATAGAGTCTCTAGAGGAGCCTTTTACTGGAGCAAATCCAGATACAGATTCTTCTAGCAGTGCTCAATCATATAGAAGTAAGATATATTTGTTCATTGGAAGATCTTACAACTGGAACGATCCTAATGGAACTATTAAAGAAAAGTATGGATCACTTCCAGCCGTAAGTGATCAAACTCCACCAAATCCAGTGGATAACTTGGATGAGCTGAATGAAGTATATGATGATATGATCGCAGTAAAGCGAATTCAAAGAGGTGATGTATCAGAAGTAATTCGTAAAAGAATTTGGCAGTCTGGGGTTGTCTATGATATGTATAGACATGATTATAGTCCATCAAATCCAGCAAAAGCATCATTACAATCAAAATTGTATGATTCTAGCTTTTATGTGATGACCGACGATTTTCGTGTGTATAAATGCATTTATAATGGACAAACTCCAGTTGGAGGTGCATATCCAAACGGAAAACCATCTACAACAAAACCAACATCAACTACTCCAACTATACAGACCACAGCAGATGGGTATAGATGGAAGTACATGTATACTATTTCAATTACTGATTATATTAAATTTGTATCTACTGATTTTATTCCAGTTAAAATTGAAGCCAGTGTTAGAGACGCTGCCATAGCTGGTTCAATTGATCAGGTATTTGTTCAAACTTATGGTTCTAGTTTAGTCATAAATGATTCTACAACTTCCGGAACTGTATATACTCCAATAGATGGAAATGGTACTGGTGGCGTTGTATCTGTAACTATTTCCAATGGAGCAGTTACATCTGCTTCAGTTGTTAATGTTGGTTCTGGATATACATTTGGGTATATTAATTTAGCAAATTGCTATGCACAAAGCAACTTAAGTGGTTCTGTAGTAGGATTAGGAGTAAATTCAAGTTCTGCAACCATACTACCAATTATCTCTCCTGCTGGTGGCCATGGTAAAAATGCCATTTATGAATTAGGTGGCTATCGAGTAATGATCAATAAAAACATTGAGTTCTTAGATGGTAATGGTGATATTCCGGTCAATATGGAATTTAGACGATTTGGATTAATTGAAGATCCTCAAATAAGCAATCTAGATTTTGTAGAAACTACAGGAACAGTTTGTAAAGCAGTCAAATTTATTAGTTCTACTCCAGAAACAACTACATTTTTAAATGGAGAAATTATAACTCAAACTAGAACTGTTGGTGGAGTTACATACGAAGCAAAAGGAAGAGTTATTCATTGGGATCCTATCAATAAAGTACTTAGATATTATCAAAATGAATATATTTCAACTTTCCAGACCCAACCTAGCAGTAAAAACAAGTTAATTGAATTTTCTGGAAATTCTACAATTTCAAGTGCTACTGGGTCTGCAACACCAGATTCTAGTTTTACTGGAACTATTGCAGGACTACCAGCTATACAATTTTCAAGTGGCTATTTTAGTTCTGAAATAACTCCATACAGTGGAAATATTTTATATGTTGAAAATAGAAAACCAGTGTTCAGATCAAATGATCAGATTGAAGATGTCAAATTAGTCATTGAGTTCTAAAATAAATAATAGGAAGCACGAAAACTTTGAAGGTTAAATAGATGCAAAATACAGATCTTAGTTTGCAACCATACTTTGATGATTTTGATCCAGGTAAAAAATTCTATAAGGTATTATTCAAGCCAAACTATCCTGTTCAGGCTAGAGAGCTAACAACCCTTCAGTCAATTTTACAAGATCAAATTGAAAAATTTGGGCAACATGTATTTAAAGATGGATCTGTAGTTATTCCTGGCCAAACTGGGTATAATGTTCAATATTCTGCTGTTCTAGTACAACCTACCGTAAATTCTATTAATTTTGAAACTATTAGAGCAAATTTAGTTGGGAAAAATATTAGAGGTTTAACTACAAATGTAGTTGCTACTGTAGTAAACAGTATTGGTGCAGATGAATCCGAAAAATCAACACCAACACTTTATGTAAAATATACTTCATCTGGAAATATTATCAACGGTGTTCAATTTACTAAATTCTCAAGTGGAGAAACACTAGTAGATGAATTCGACAATCCTGTAGCAGTTACCATCACTCAAGGTGCTACAGATTATGTTGGAAGTGCTGCATTTATTACTGAAGGCGTATATTTTATTAGAGGATTTTTTGTAAATGTTCCAGCTCAAACTATAATTCTAGATCAATATTCAAACTTCCCTTCATATAAAATTGGGTTATCCGTCCAAGAATCTATCGTAACCGCTGAGACAGATTCTACTTTATATGATAATGCAGTTGGTTCTTCAAATTATACTGCTCCTGGTGCAGATAGACTAAAAATAGATGCAGTATTAACCAAACAAGATATTAATTTTGGTTCCGATTCTTCTTTTATAGAATTACTTAGACTTAATAGCGGAAAGTTAGTAGAGCAAGTTCAAATTTCAGTATATGATGAGCTAGAAAAAAATCTAGCTAGAAGAACTTATGATGAATCTGGAAATTATACAATTAATGATATTAATTTAAGAATTCGTGAAACTTATAATAATGGCCAAAATAATGGAGTATATAATTTAAATGATAGTCTTCCAGACGGCAAAAAAGTATTAAATAGAACTCCAACCGCAGAAGATGGTAATGCTATAAATGGATTAGATCATTATACTATTGAACTAGATCCACTCAAAGCATATGTAAAAGGATTTGAAGTTAATAATACCAGTAAAAAATATTTAACAGTAGATAAACCAAGATCTTCACTATCCTTAAATAATCAAGGAATATCATCAATTTTTGGCAATTATTTCACACTAAAAGTAAACACTATCAGTGGAATATTTCCAACTGGCGCTAATATTCAGCTATTACGATCAGGAACTCAAATCGGACAATGTAGATCCCTAGGATTGATTTCTGGTGGCAGATTATTTGTTTGTGATATAACAATGTTTTCAATTATCACAACACTTCAAGCTACTCCAAGTTTAACTGTAGGAGATTTTATCTTTAGTTCTGGTGGGTCCCAGGCAGTTGTCCATGGAGTTAATGGAAATGTAATTACATTAAGACAAACTACTGGAGATTTTACAAAAGGAGTTACATTTACAAATAGCAACAACTCAGAAGTATACACCATAGATGTAGCAGATAATAATTCAATCGAAAATATAACTTCAATTTCAACTTCTGGGGGAGCGTTGGCAGAATTAGAACTTGAAGAAGTTTCTATTTCTGGATCTTCTTTTGGAGTAACCGCCAATGTTTTAACTGGAGTATCCACTAATTTTTCAAAAGATGTAAAAGTTTCAATGAAATTATTGATTGGAACAACGATTTCAACAATATCTTCAATTACAGGAGAGTCTATTACACTACCTTCAGGAAGTGTATCCAATGGAACTTACTACTCTGTAAAGAAATTAGTACCAAAATTAAAAACTTTCGGAAATAATTTCTTTTCTGTATTCCCAAATACTGTTAAAACTACTTCAGATTTATCATACTATAAAACAGTAAATGAAACTAAAATTGTAGGATCTGGAGGTAGTGTTACTATTTCTACTACTTCAGATTTTTCAATTTCCACTGGAGATATTGGAGTAACTAATTCATCTGGAATTGTTTCATATACAATAAGTCCAACATCCCAATCAAATAGTATTGGCTTAATTGTATCCAGCACTTTAATTGGTTCTTCTGTATTAGTTACATATAAAGTAAGAGTTAATAATCCAACATTAAAAACAAAGACCTCCAATAAATTTACTCATTTATTGGTAGATAAGCAAAAAAATTCTAGTAATACTAAGTATGGAACTAGAGTATCTGATAAAGAGATTTCACTAAAGTTTTCAGACGTATATAGAATTCATGCTATACATGAAGCTATTTCTTCATCTGATGCACTTACAAATTTACTTGATAGTGTAGTAGTTAATAATTCCAACCAGATAGTAGCTGGTAATATGATATATCATGAAGGTATTAGTGCAAAAGTACTTTCTATCAGTGGAAACACTCTTTATATCAAATATCTGTCATCAAGTAAATTCCCAACCAATCCAAGTCAGCCAATTGAAATTGTAGTTGCTGGGTCATCTAATATTCAAGGAAAATTTGTTACTTCTGCGACTAATGGAAACTACAGAGACATCACAAATAACTTTAATTTAGTTAAGAATGATTCTACTGAGTTTTATAATATTTCCAAATTAGTGAGAAATGAAGGTAGACCAGTTCCAACAAACAAATTTATTGTAATTTTTGATTATTATATCCATTCAAACACATCTAACGATTTTTATACTGCAAATTCATATAATTACGAGGAAGAAAATTTCTCTAGTATTCCTTCAACATATAATGGAATTGCTTATACTGATATTGTAGATTTTAGATATGAAACTTCACCTTCATCAACTACTGGAACTAGTGGAACTTTAGGATCTCCATTTGTAGAATCCAATTCTGTATTTGATATATACTCAAACTTAGCAAACAGGCCAGTTTCTACATTTACCTACCCAGGAGAAATTATAAGTGCAGATTATGATTATTTCTTAGGCAGAATTGATAAAATTTTCCTAGATGAAAATAATAATCTATTAGTATTGAAAGGTTCAGAGTCTAATTTCCCACAGGAACCTCAAGAAGTACAAAACTCTTTACTATTAGCTACAGTGACTATTCCTCCATATATGAAGGATGTGAGTTCTGCTGGCATTACTGTCAATCAGCTAAAGAGATATACTATGAAAGATATCTCAAGTATTGACAAGAGATTAGAAACAGTAGAAAACTTAACTTCTTTAAATTTACTAGAAGTTGGTACTAACAGTCTGTTAGTATTGGATGAATTTGGCAATAATAGATTCAAGACTGGATTTATTGCCGATAATTTTAAAACTACTGATTTTGCAGATTTAAATAACATCAGATATACTGCATCTATAGATACAGAAAATGCATTAGTAAGACCATACCCATATGCTACCAAGCTTGGAGTAACTTATGATGACGTTTCAACTACCAAAAAAATGGGAGCATTTGTAACTCTTCCATACACTGAAACTGAATATATTAGTCAAACTTATGCAAGTAGAGTAGAAAATCTACAGCCATTTGAAGTTATTTCTTGGAATGGAGAGATTAATCTTGTACCAAACAAAGATGTTTGGTTTGATACAGTTAGAACAGAAACTAACACTCAGCAACTAGATCTATCCGAACCATTTAGAGCTTTATTTGATCGTACTACAGCACTTGCAGATCAATGGAATAATTGGAATAG
>JACCEC010420809.1_pt1 | contig 22742 bp, 19 predicted proteins | sample 7450121 | NCBI WGS metagenome assembly JACCEC01 (sample SAMN15323455, study PRJNA562643) | freshwater metagenome | isolation source: river surface water | place: USA:Blue River Watershed | collected 2017-08-18 | reverse complement strand
GTAACCAGCAGGCATTACAGTAGTTCCCTCGCCTAAATATGCACCTAAACGAACTTGAGAACCAGAGGCAATCCTAACTCCTGTTGGAACATGATAATTTACTAAATACGGGAATTTATCTACATGACTAACCACTAAAGGCTCCGAGCAAAAGTATCTTGCGATTTCGGTAGATAAATCTTCTGGTAAAACAGGTCCTTTATTAGTCCATGCAATATTGTTTAATTTACCAAAAATACCTGTTAAATTGGTTCCATGAGGAAAAATACATCTTTGCGAAATTGCTTGTAATTTAAAATATCCCTCGATGGCATTTTGCACATCTAATTGATGATTAAAAGTAAAATACACCACTAATTCCACATCAAAATAAGGATGTTTGTGCGAGTAATTATCAATAAAATTTTTAATTACTTTAATATTTGGGTGCAAATCAATTTCATCATGAAAAGCAATAAATTTTTGATATACATCATTTAATTGCTCAATAGAAATTTTATATTCTTTATTAGCACCAAATTCAATATTTAAAGTATCTGCAAAAATTGCAGCAGTACCAAAAGCAGTATTCCAGTTTATTTGAGGAAAATACACATCTAAAACCTTATCGTTTTTTGTTCTCATCATACCCAAAGCAAAAGCCTGAGGTTTTTGATAATTTTGTTTTTGTTCGATAGAATTTACGTAGGATTTAAAATCTTCTTTGGTTTGCATAACTCGTAAAATGTATAATTTGTGCGAATATAAAATAATTTAATTTTTTTTCAATTATTTTTTGGCTTTAATTTCCTTTTGTTTAAGCCAATCTGCGTAATTAGTTGATTTATATCCATTGGTGTAAATGTACTCTAAAATATTTGGAAAATCAGTTGCGGGAATAAATTGTTGAATTTTTAAACTTAAATTTTCATTTTCGTCGATTATTGCCACAAAAGGAAATTGATTGTAGCCATCTAAAAATGCAACACCCAATTGGTTAAATCCATTTATATTTTTAAATTCCTGATTTTGAAAATTATAATTTTTTGTATCCAATAAACTAAGGTATGTAGGTATAAAATTTTGCTGGATGTATGGATAAATTTTATCGTTGTACAACACTGCATTGATAAAAGTTTGAGAGCTTTTTGAGCTAGGATGATCAATAATTAAAAACATTTTTTTATTATTTTTTTTCACCTCTGTTAAGCCTTCCTCAAAATTACGCCATTGGATAGGTTGTAAATTATTGGCTTTATTTTGTAAAGCTGTTTGAAAAATATCTTGAAATAAATTAACATCTCTAGTTTGTTTATAAATATTTTCGCCAACAAAAGTGGAAATCCCTAATAATTGCTGAGCAGATAAAGCACCTTTAGCAGGCATATTACTTCTTAAACTATCGAATAAAAATATTGAGGTAGGATACGACATTTCACCACGTAATAAATCTACTGCAAAATCATGTGATGTTCTATTTAATTTACCATTTAAGTTGCGTATTTGCGCCATATTACTATTTATGCTTTGTAATAAACTAGTATATTCTTCACTTTCTTTATTTAATTTTTGTAATTTCAAATTATCCGCATCCACTCTTTTACTTAAGCTATCAACTAAATTTTTACCATAATTAAATTGAGAATTAACATACGTTCTTCCGCCAAAATTTACAGGTTCTTTACTTTCTGCATCAAACTTTATTGGATAAAAAAAGTTGTTTAAATAGTTTGCCAACTCGGGATCTTTAAAAGTTGTTTGATCCATTCGTTTACACCAACCACACCATTCAGTATAAACATCAATATAAAATGGTTTTGGGTTTTTTAAATAAGCTTGATATGCTTCGTTAATACTGTACCATTTTATTTCATTTTGGCCGTTTAAAAACAAAGGAAACATTAATAATAAAAATATTTTTTTACTCATAACAAATTGATTTTTTGAATTATAAGAAATAATTATCGATTTTTAAATATAAAACAGAAAAGCTATAAAATTATTGCCTTTAAAGTTATTAATTAAACTTAGCTTAAACAAAATTTGTTCCATAAAAAACCCAAATAAGGATTACTTATTTGGGCTAAAAAAATCGGGATTTAATTAAACAGCACAATCTTGATACACATTGTACACTTCATTAATTTCTCGAATAGTTTCATCACTTAGCGTAATGTTTATTGCACCAATATTTTGTTTGAGTTGTTGTAAATTTGTTGCTCCAATGATGGTGCTGTGTACAAATTTTTGATGAAAAACAAACGCTAATGCTAACTCTGCAACACAAATCCCTATTTTGTTTGCAATATTTTGATATGCACCTGTTGCTTTTTGTGCTTGTGGATTTAAAAATCGTTTAAAAATTGGAAATTTAATTAATCTTGCCTCCAAAGGTTCTTGATTATTTAAATATTTTCCCGATAATGAACCAAAAGCTAAAGGCGAATATGCCAACAAGCCAATACCTTCAAAATCTGTTATTTCCGATAAGCCATACTCATACAATCTATTGTTTAAACTATAAGCATTTTGAATAGAGATTGGTTTAGGCAAATTGAATTTTTCACAATAATTTAAATATTTCATTACTCCCCAAGGAGATTCGTTGGATAAACCCCAATGTTTAATTTTTCCCTGTTTAATAAATCCGCTTAAAGTTTCAATCGATTCCAAAAACCTCTCTTCATAACCCTCATTTTTACCGTAAGGATAAGTTCGAACTCCAAACTTATTATTTTCGCGCTCGGGCCAATGTAACTGATACAAATCTATATAATTGGTTTGTAAACGATTTAAACTTCCTTCTAAAGCTTCATTTAAATGTTGAGCCGAAAAATTAGGACTGTTACGTATATATTTAACTCCCGTACCAGTTGCTTTTGTAGCTAAAATAAGTTGATTACGAACATTATTTTTTTGCAACCAATTACCAATTATTTTTTCGGTAGAGCCCTGTGTTTCTAATCTGCCCGGAACAGAATACATTTCGGCTGTATCAAAAAAATTCACACCTTGTTGCCATGCATAATCCATTTGTTCAAATGCCTGTTCCTGAGTGTTTTGCTCACCAAATGTCATTGTACCCAAACAAATTTTACTTACCTCAATATCCGATGTTCCTAATTTATTTTTTATCATAATTATTTTTTTTCTAAATTAATACAAACATATTAGTAAAAGATAAATACTAAGTTTAAAAAAGATTAATTTAAATTGTTCATGGATATTTTTAGAGGTCCTAATACCTAAAAAAACTCTTTTTTTTTGGATATTAACACAAAATCTGAGGTTATAAGTTTTTCATTAAGTAACGATATAATAAAATCATTGATTCAATATCAGCCTTACTTACGGTTTCGGTATAAGAATGTACTCCATACTCTGGCGCACCAATAAAACACCAATCCATGGGTACAATAGATTTTTGGATAGCATTTCCATCGCTTCCACCCGCAGATTCCACCTCAACCTGGAAAGGTATTCCGCTTTTTTGAGCTAACTCGATAATTTTTTGGATATATTTTCTTCGAGGAATCCCCGAATCTCTAGCAGAAATAACTACTCCATTATGATGATGTACACCATTGGTAACCCATGTAATATCGCAAATTAAACTCTGACAAATAGAAAATTTATTGTATAAATAATTTGCTAAAACTTCGGCATTTCCACCACCAACTTCTTCATAAGTTGTAAATGCTATTACTCCATTTTTTAAGGTTTCGGCAAGTTGTAAGGCAACAAAAACACCCAAACGGTTATCCATATAATTCCCCTCGACAAAATCTTTAGTTTCCTTAAAATGAGGCTTATACGACAAAGGAGTACCACGTTCAATTGCTCTATCCAACAAATAATGCCACTGATTATCTACCTTTGTTACTTTACATTTAAATTCCCCTAATTTATCTTCTCCAACTAAAATATCAGATTTTTTAATTGCTGGAGAACCAACTTTAATTAAATCAGATCCATAACCAGCAGTAAAACCAACTGTATCTACATGAGCAAAAACAGCTGTTTTAGGTTTACCAAATACCAATAAAATGGCATCTTGTGTATGTTTATTACGAATTATTTTTGGCTGAAACGCCCATTTTTGTTGATTTTTAAGAACGTAATCTTGAATAAAATCTAAGATTTTTTCCTCATCACCAGAAACTCCTGAAATCGAATTTAAATCTTTTAATAATTTAAAATCCATTAAGCACCCAAGGATTTAAATAAATCTTTAATTTGATTTTCCCATAATGCTGTAGATGTATCCACATCATCCTCATCCACAAAATCAATTACAACTAAAGAAATATCACCAGTAATTTCATCAATATCTATCCTAAACTCAAAAAAAGTTTCTTCATCCTCCTCCAGCCATTTAAAACGAACATAATAATCTTCTTCCATTTCTAAAACTTTAGCTACTTGCTCGCTATCTTTCCAACAAAAAACCCAATGTTTTTTATTATTTTCCAAACGGATATCATCGCAAAACCATGATGTTAAGCCACTTACAGTAGAAATTGCGTTATACAAAACGCGAATGCTCGATTTAACAGGAAACTCTAATTCAATCTTTATCATACTCTTTTAACAGATTTGGGCACCAATGTACTAAATTCCTAACAACTAAAAAGCATTTTTTTAAAAATATTTGTAAAAACACTTATATTTTTTTCCAATTTATAATAAAGTCCTTAACCACCTCATTAAAAAAATCGGCTTTTTCAATATTAACAACATGTCCACAGTTAGGAATCACTACTAATTTAGAGCTAAAAAAATGTTTTTCTACAACTTTTTGTACAGATGGTAAAAACATATAATCCTCTTGTCCCATAACATACAAAGTAGGTATTTTTATTTCAACCTGACGAAAAATTTTAAGCAAACCATTTACTTGCGTTGTTAATTTAAACCATCTAATAAATTCCTTTTGGTATAATTTTTTAGCCTCATTTATAAACAACAATCGAGAATTTTTATGATTTTTTTTAGGCATAATTACAAATGCAAATAACTTATACAGCAAAATGTATGGCATAATATATTTAAATACATTACCTAATTTCATTAAAATTTGTGATTGAAAATTAAGTTTTAAAATAGCACCTCCCATAATCATGCTTTTTACAATTTGAGGTTCCATTTCTGCAATTTGTCGGATGATAATTGTCCCTAAAGATATACCAACCATATGCGATTGCTTAATTTGTAAGTGATTTAACAAATCTATTACATCTTTAGCTACAAATGGAAAAGTGTATTTTTTATTAAATACCTTAAACAATTTTGGATTAGATTTTCCATGCCCTCTTAAATCTAACAATAAAACATTAAAATCTTTTTGAAAAAATCTAATTTGCTTAAACCAAATAGATGAACTTCCTCCTGCTCCATGAACAAAAGTTACCCATTCGGTTGAGGTAGGATGACTATATATTGTATAAGACAACAAAACTTTAAAATTTTAGGGTAAACTTACTTATAATGCTGATGCAAAAAAAATTAAATCAAAATTTTAGTCTTTTTTTTGGTTAAAATTTATAAACTCAAGTTATAAACTATCCATAGTTACTATAATTTGATGATAAAAGTTATTAAAATTTAGCGATTGTGCAATTGAGATTAGTTATATTTGGGAGGCAAAAAAAACTTATATGCAATTAGCAGAAGAATTACGATTAGACCAAGATAATAAAAAAGAAGTTCATTGGAAAAAATGGGGGCCTTATTTATCTGAAAGACAATGGGGTACAGTTAGAGAGGATTATAGTGAAGATGGTAGTGCATGGACTTATTTTCCACACGACCATGCCCGATCCAGAACTTATCGATGGGGAGAAGATGGAATTGCAGGTATATCGGATCATAAACAGCATTTATGTTTTGCACTTGCATTGTGGAATGGAAAAGATACTATATTAAAGGAAAGATTATACGGTTTAACAGGTCCGCTTGGAAATCATGGAGAAGATGTTAAAGAATTGTATTATTATTTAGATAATACACCTACACATAGCTACATGAAATATTTATATAAGTATCCTCATGAAAGATTTCCTTACAGCGAATTAAAAAACGAAAGTTTACGTAGAGGAAAAAATGATAGAGAATTTGAATTGTTGGATACTGGGATTTTTGATGAAGGTAATTATTTTGATGTTTATGTAGAATATGCCAAAGATGATGCTTTTGATATTTTAGTAAAAATACATGTAATTAACCGTGGTGAAAATGCTGCCGAATTAAAAATTGCACCCACCTTATGGTTTAGAAACAAATGGAGCTTCGGCTTAACTAAAAATAAACCAAGTATAGAAAAAATTATTACACCTAGCGATTTTAGTGGCGTAAAAACACAGCACGAAAAATTAGGTACTTATTATTTGTATTTTGAAAATCCAGAATTGTTTTTGTTTACCGAAAACGAAACCAATGCCGAGCGTGTTTTTAATTTACCTAACGCAACGCCTTATGTTAAAGATGCTATAAACGATGCCATTGTAAATCAAAATTTTAGCATTTTTAAAAACCACAATAAAGGAACTAAATTTTCGCCTTATTACTCTAAAACTATCGATGGTGGCGATAGCTACACGATTAAGTTAAAATTAACCAATAAAGCTACTTATACCAACCCTTTTGATAATAGCTTTGATGAGCTTTTTGATTTAAGGATTCAAGAAGCTGATGATTTTTACAAACAGTTTATCCCTAAAGAAAACACTCAGGATTTAATCAATATTCAAAGGCAAGCTTTTGCAGGTTTGTTGTGGACTAAACAATACTATTATTTTGATATAGACCAATGGTTAAATGGTGATCCCGGACAACCTGAACCTCCAGAAATTAGAAGAAAAGGGCGAAATAAAGAATGGAAACATTTACGTAACGAAGATATTTTATCCATGCCAGATAAATGGGAATATCCTTGGTATGCTGCATGGGATACAGCTTTCCACTGTGTTCCTTTAGCAATGATAGACCCAAAATTTGCTAAATCACAGTTAATTATTTTAACTCGTGAGTGGTATATGTCTTCCAGTGGACAAATTCCTGCTTATGAATGGGCATTTAGTGATGTAAATCCTCCCGTACATGCATGGGCTGCATTAAAGATTTTTGAAACCGAAAAAAAGCATTACGCCAAAGCGGATTTAACTTTCATGAAAAAGATTTTTAATAAGCTATTATTAAATTTCACATGGTGGGTAAACCGAAAAGATGCTAAAGGCAGAAACGTTTTTGAAGGCGGGTTTTTAGGTTTGGATAATATTGGGGTTTTTGATAGAAGTAATCAATTACCTAGTGGAGGTTGTTTGGAACAAGCCGATGGTACCAGCTGGATGGCTATGTACTCCTTAAACATGATGAAAATAGCCATGAAAATTTGTGCCTACGATCGTGCTTATGAGGATGTTGCTACTAAATTTTATTTTCACTTTGTTTATATTTCTAAATCTTTTAATAAAACTGGAAACGAATGGATTGGAGCTTGGGATGATGAATCTGGCTTTTTTTACGATGTATTAAGTTTACCTGGGAAAAAATTTATGCGTTTAAAGGTACATTCTTTAGTGGGTTTATCTCCTTTGTATGCAGTAACCAGAATTGGAAAAGAAACTTTACCTTATATCTCCAACTTTATAAAACATTTAGAATGGTTTAGAAACGACCGTATTGAGAAAAACAAGTATTTAGCAGTTGAAAAATATGATAAAGGAGAGGATATTTTATTTTCGTTTATTCCTAAAGAAAGAGCAATTAGATTAATTCAAGCTTTATTAGATGAAAATGAATTTTTATCTCCTGGTGGTATTCGTTCATTATCTAAACGACATGTAAATCATTACTCAATCAATATCGAAGGAGTGGATTATGGTTTAGATTATACACCTGGCGAATCTAATACAGAATTATTTGGAGGTAACTCCAATTGGCGTGGTCCAGTTTGGTTTCCTACCAACTATTTACTAATCGAGTCTTTACGCGAATACTATAAATATTATGGAGAAGAGTTACATTTGGAATACCCTACAGGCTCAGGCAATTTAATGAATTTAAAAGACATTGCTAACGAACTTTCCAATAAACTCATCAATATTTTTACAATTGATGAAAATGGCGACCGACCAGTAAATGAAAAACATCCGTTCTATCGCCGTCCAGAAAATCGTGACTTGGTATTATTTTATGAGTATTTCCATGGAGATAATGCGCGAGGAATTGGCGCTTCGCATCAAACCGGTTGGACAGGTATAGTGGCTAAATTAATTAGCAAATACAACGAAAAAGAGGAAGATAGAATTAAAAAAACTATCGAAACGTATTAAAATATAGTGTTGTGAGGTATTTATTTTTATTAGTAGTAAGTATTTTTTCTTTAAGCTCGTTTTCACAAGAAAACCCACGAATGGTGGATACAGAATGGTTTTATTTATCTGCATCCTCTGTTTATGCTATCGAAAACCAAGATGTTGGTTTTGCGGGTAGATTTTCGTTCCCAATGCAACGTGGTTTTAATTTGTGCGGACAAATTACTTATTTTTCGCCTCAAATTAATACTAAATATGAGGAGGTTAGATATTTATGGTTTGTAGAATTGGTTCCTTATCGTACTTATCACTTTAGTTTTAATTTAACTGCTGGCTTGGATCAAGGTTTTGTAAAACGCACAAGTGGATTTGATTTTTTAGAGCCCTCTAATCGTTATATTCGTGATAATAGCGCTATGTTTGGCTTTGGTGTAGAATATCAGTGGCATTATTTATCCTTAATTGCGGATCATAAATATTATCCCGAAATATACAGTAATCATTCCTCAATTGGAATTAAAGTTATGTTTTTCGAAAATCACGAAATTCGTAAAAAATATCAAGCGTATAAAATGCGTAAAAAACGCCAATCCTCTAGAGGAAAAGGATCTAACGAATAAATTATCATGAGAGGTAAAAAAAAGGCTCTGCCTATTTTAAAGGAAGTAACCATATTAGATGCTGGCAGCAAAGGAAAATCTATTGCCAGAGTGGACGACAGAGTGGTTTTTGTAACAGGTGTTGTACCTGGTGATGTGTGCGATTTACAAGTTATAAAAAAGAAACAAAGATATTACGAGGCTAAACCAATTCATTTTCACAAATTATCCAATCAGCGTGCAACTCCATTTTGTGAGCATTTTGGCGTTTGTGGTGGTTGTAAATGGCAGGATATGTTGTACGATAAACAATTATTTTACAAGCAAAAAGAGGTTAACGATAATTTTAAACACTTGGGTAAATTTGAGTTTACCGAAATCGAACCCATTTTAGGTGCACCCAAAACACAATTTTATCGCAATAAATTAGAGTTTACTTTTTCTAATAAAAAATGGTTAACAACTAATCCAAAAGATGTTGCTAGCCAAGATGAAAACATGAATGGATTAGGTTTTCATGTACCCGGTAAATTTGATAAAGTGGTGGATATAGATGCTTGTTATTTACAAACCGAAAGCTCTAACGAAATTCGTGATTTTATCAAACAATTTACTTTACAAAACAATTTTACATATTTCGATATCCGCAATCAGGTTGGTTTAATGCGTAATTTAATTATTCGCACTTCTTCCACAGGGGAATTAATGGTAATTGTTATTTTTCACGAAAATATTCAGGATAAAATTCAGGCTTTATTGTCTGCTGTTCAACAAAAATTTCCTATAATTACTTCTCTATTGTATATCATCAATCCTAAAAAAAACGATACTATTAACGATTTAGAAGTAATTACTTTTAGTGGTAAGGATTATATTTTGGAGGAAATGGAAGGGATTCAATTTAAAATCGGACCAAAATCGTTTTACCAAACCAACTCCGAGCAAGCATACAATTTATATAAACTTACACGCGAATTTGCCAATTTACAAGGCAACGAATTAGTGTATGATTTATACACTGGCACAGGAACCATTGCTAATTTTGTTGCCAAACATTGCAAACAGGTAGTTGGTATCGAGTATGTTCCAGAAGCCATTGAAGATGCAATAGTAAATTCTCAAATGAACAACATTAGCAATACCGTTTTTTATGCGGGGGATATGAAAGATATTTTGAATAAAGAACTGATTGCAAAACATGGTAAACCAGATGTAATTATTACCGATCCTCCTCGTGCAGGAATGCATCCAGATGTTATTGAAGTAATTTTACAAGCTGCACCGCAAAAAATTGTGTACGTAAGTTGTAATCCTGCTACACAAGCACGCGATTTAGATGCTATGAAAAATCATTACGATATTGTTAGAATTAAACCAGTAGACATGTTCCCACAAACTCACCATGTTGAAAATGTGGTTTTGTTGGTTAAAAAATCTGTGTAAATTCTTATTGCATTTTTATATATAAGTTCTATAAACCTGTGTTCGATTAAAATTGCGAATTTTACTTTGATTTTTGTTTTAGAATGTAATTTTTTAGTTCAGAACTAACTTTAGGAAGTAAAAAATATAAACCGATTACATTTGGAAATGCCATTCCTAAAATCATTAAATCCGAAAAATCAATAACAGCACCCATTTCTGAAGAAGCTCCTAAAACTACAAAAACTAAAAAGATAATTTTGTAACTGTACTCAGCCCATTTACTGTCTCCAAATAAATACTCCCATGCTTTTTGGCCGTAGTAAGACCAAGAAATCATCGTAGAAAATGCAAACAAAATTATTGCTATTAACAAGATATAATTTGCATGAACATACACACTCTCGAAAGCCATAGAGGTTAATTTCGAACCCGTTTCACCCATTGGCCCACCATTTTCTAATCCAGTAAAAATAAGTACCAAAGCAGTTAAAGTACACACTACAATTGTATCTATAAAAGGCTCTAACAAAGCCACTAAGCCCTCCTTAACTGGCTCATTCGTTTTTACAGCAGCATGCGCAATAGAGGCCGAACCTACACCAGCTTCATTGGAAAAAGCAGCGCGTTGAAAACCCTGAATCATCACTCCAATAATTCCGCCCTTTAAAGCATCTGGAGAAAAAGCGCCATAAAATATTTTCGAAAATGCCACACCAATGTTTCCAATATTCATCCCAATAACAATTAAGGCAGATAACACATATAAACCACACATAAAAGGCACAATTTTATCCGTTACCTTTGCAATTTTTTTAATCCCACCTACAATAACCACAGCAACCAATAAAGCTAGAATTAATCCAAAAACAAAACCTCCACCCTGAAACTGAGGAAAAACATAACTTAATTGCGCATAAGCTTGATTAGCCTGAAACATATTTCCTCCACCAAACGACCCCCCAATACATAAAATTGCAAAAATGATAGCCAAAATTTTACCTAATTTTCCCCAACCCATTTCCGCTAATCCAGATTTTAAATAATACATTGGTCCACCTGAAACCACTCCATTTTTAATTACACGATATTTAACCCCTAATGTACACTCAACAAATTTGCTCGACATACCTAAAAACCCAGCAACTATCATCCAAAAAACTGCACCAGCTCCACCAGCAGTAACAGCCACAGCAACACCTGCAATATTACCTAAACCAACTGTAGCAGATAATGCAGTAGTTAAAGCTTGAAAATGCGATACCTCCCCTTTTTCGTTGTTTTTATCCCCCTTACCGCGCAATAAATCCACACTATACTTTAAACCACGAATATTGATAAATTTGGTTCGAATTGTAAAAAACACTGCGCCAATTACTAGCCAAACCACTAAAAAAGGGATTTTTTGCTTTTTAATATCTCCATTAGGATACAAAACAGGTTTTCCTTCCAAATCATAAATAACAGGATCATACACTCCTATAAACTCAAAAGGATCCCAAAAAAAAACTTTTTCGATACTTTCAACCAAAGGAGCAATAGTAGAATTTATTTTTTCGCTCATGGAAATGGCTGGAATTACTGATTCTACCACTAAACTATCTCCTGAAGGCGAAAAGATTTTTACACAATAAGGTAAACCTTCTGGAACACAATTAAATGTTGTATCACTTAAAGAAACATTTTTAAAATTCCATTTGAAATTTAAAGAATCTAACTTACAATTATTTGTACAAAAAACAACCGATGCATCTTTAATTTTATCGTTAACATTTTCCTCGATTAATTTAACCGAGAAGGTTTTATTTTGCGATTGAAGAATCTTTGGTTCTGAATTTTGAGCTTGTAAAAAAGAAATAAAAAAACAATAAGAAAAAACTAGATAAAAATATTTTACTTTAAATAATGATATTTCGTAATTGAACTTAAAAGCCCCACTCTGGCTTCGCCACCTCGCTCGAGGACAAGGACTTAGCAGTTTACTAGCGCACAGTTTTTTTATATTGCTAACGCAATTTTTTATAAATAGCAAAGCTATTTTTAAAGGATTTGTTCGTAACTCCTTGCCCTCTGGCGACGTGGCGAAGCCGCAGTGGGGAAACATAAAAATTACCTTTTTGATAATAAAAAAAATATTGGTAAGATTACGGAAAAACATTTTTAAATACTATTTACTTAAAGAAGCCAATTGAAAATCTATAATTTGAATACCCTCACTAAAAGATACAGGATCATAACCCAACTCCTTTACCGCTTTATCAATAATAAAACCAGTTACAGGCGGACGTTTGGCACGTTGATTTAAAGTAGATGAACTTACTTTTTTTACATTATCCATCGATAAATCATAAAATTCTGCAACTTGCTGTACCATTTCATACACACTTAAAAAATCTTTTCCCGAAATATTATAAATCCCCTCTTTTTCCATCAACAAAATTTTAATACAACCATCAGCTAAATCTTCTGCCAAAGTAGGTGTTCGGAATTGATCATCCACCACAGAAATTTCTTTACCAGATTCCAATGCATTTTTCGCCCATAATACTATATTACTTCTGCTGGGATCATTGATCACTCCGTAAACCAAAACGGTACGCGCAATTGCCCATTGCAACCCCGAATTTTGAACAATTTTTTCGGCAGCCAATTTGGACTCGCCATAATAACTTAAAGGATTTGCCTCAGCATTTTCAAGATACGGACCATTTTTACCATCAAAAATAAAATCGGTTGAAACATGAATTAACTTAGATTTGTATTTTTTGCATTCGTTTACAATATAAGAAACTGCATGAACATTAGCATTCCAACACAATTCTTTTTGTTCCTCACATTGGTCCACATTCGTCATAGCAGCCCCATGAATTACAGCATCCGGTTGATATTTTTGAAAGATAGTATTCAGTTCGTCAATATTAGTAATATCTAATTTTTCATAAATATAACCTTCAGTAATCTTTGCTCTATTATCGCCACGAGCAGTAGCAATAATTTGGTATTGATTGGAAAAAGGCAATAACATTTCCACTAATTTTTGTCCCAATAAACCATTTGCACCAGTTATTAATACCTTTTTCATTGTATAAATTTTAAAATTTTGACATGAAGATAATTAATTTTTCATGAAAAAAGCCCAAAAAAATGGGCTTTTTCAACAATTATCTAAAACGTTTTCTTAACTCTTCTGCAGCTTTCTTTTTAGCCTCTTCCTCTTGTTTTTTCTTTTCCGCTTCAGCCTTTTTCTTTAATTCATCTGCTTGTTTTTGCGCCTCCATTTTTTGTTTTTCTAGCTCTGCTTCAGCAGCTTGTTTTTTCTCATCAACAACTTGTTTAACCTCTTGTTTTTTCTCCTCAACTTTTTGTTTAACCTCAGTTTTCACTTCGTTAATTTTTTCATTGGCTTTATTTTTCAATTGATCTTTTAAATCCACACCAGCATTACCAACCCTAGGTTTTACAGTAACTTTAGGTTTTAAAGTATTTCCAGAAGCTACTACATCAAACAATAAAAATTCGCCAACAGAAGCAGGTACACCTAAACGAGATGCTTCTTTTTCTATATTACCAATAAATGCGTTAGCGGCACCACCCAACTCAGTTCTAGGAACTTTAAATTCCATTACATATTCCATTGTATTATCAAAAGCATTCCAACCTGATAAAACTGCTGATGACGTTCCCATTTTTAAGTTAGTTGGCGAAACATTAATTTTACCATCGGCAATTTTAAACAACAATTTTAAATCAGCTAATTGTAAATCGTTTAATTTAGTGTAATTAATTTTAGAGCTAATATCCTTTAACAAGCCCGAATTTTGAATTTGTAAAGATTTAGTTAACAACTCCCCTCCTCCATTAATAGTATTCATAATCGGTGTCATACTATCCGAAAGTAGTGCGTTAAACTTTAAAGTTAAATTCATTTTACCTTGTGCATTTTCGGCAATAGGCGCTAAAGTTTTTATGGTATTAAAAGTTTTAAACGCAAAAGGAATATCCAAATTTTGAATACCAAAATCCATATCCACAAAAGGCTTTTTAATATCCGCTGTACTGTATTTTCCTTTAATAGCCATTGTACTCTCTAACATATTAAAGGAATTATCTTGAAACAAGATTTCGCCATTTTTCACCAATAATTTACCTTTGAAATTTGTGATTGGCATATTATCGTAATCAATTTTTTTGAAGTTAGTTGTTAGTTCAAAATCTATATTTTTTGGCACTTCCACTACACCTGATTCCGAAGTTTCCTCAGTTGTTTCCTCAGTTGTTGCTTCCTCGTCGCTCATCCATTCGTTTACATCAAAATAATTAGATTGGATTGCGAAATTTCCTTTAATAACCTCATCTTTAAAAACATAACCAAAAATATTATCGATATAACCTTGTGCAGCCAAATCGCTTTTACCAATTTTAGATTCGAACTGATCCAGTTTAAAAAACTTAGGAGTAGCCGTAAAGTTTGCATTTTTAATTAACATATCAGGCATTCCTGTAGTTTTGTATAATAAATCCATAATAGAAACAGTTCCTACAAATTTCATATTATCGTATTGTTCATTTTCCACCTGCGACATTTTTCCATCCAATTCGATGTCTGCATTAAATAAACCTTTTAAATGATCACCATCTTCTAACGGAATTGCTTTTGCTAAACTTCCTAAATCCAATTTAGCCTTTATAGCACCTTTAAAATTAGGATCTGTTTCTGGTTGAGAAAGGAAAAAAGAAATATCAATAGGATTTTTACCTATTTCCAAATGTAAAGATTTTAAATCCACTAAAGTACTGTTTACCAAGCCATCAGAGTTTTTTACATTTAAATCCATTTGGATATTTTTAACTTTTTCGGGTAAATCGGGGTATTGAACAAATGCATTTTTAACTTGTAAATCTATGTTAAATTTAGGTAATAATACATCATTCATTACACCTTTAAACCACATGGATAAGTTAAATTTCCCATCGGTTTTTAAATCGCTAAAATCCGCTGTATAAGCACCCGGAACTAAAGATAAAACATCACTAAATTTATTGTCTTTTGCTTCTACGGCAATATCCATCTCCATATCTGCACTATCCGGAACTAAAACCCAACCATTTACACCCATTTTAAGTTCGTTTACTACAAACTCGTTTTCTTTAAAAGTATACAAACTCTTCAACATATCTAAGGCTAAATCGGCTTTTGCATTGATTTTTAATTTATTAGCCAATAAAATTCCCTCTGAAGTAAAAGATAAAGCATCAATAGATGTTTCAGTTAAAATATCCATTAAATCGCCCTCCATTTTAAAGCTACCTTCATGATTTAAGTTTTCGATTTGCATATTCATATTAGATTCCAAATCGTTGTAACGGATATTGATATTTTTAAAATAATATTTTTTCAAATTGAACTTAAAATCTCCTGGTTCTTCCTCTTCAACCACTTCCTCCTCTTCACTTGGCGGAACAATATCCCAATTGGCTTTACCATTTTGTAAAACAAGAGCATTCATTTCCAAATCCTCTACACCAAAAGAATTGATAGTGTAATTTCCATTTATTACATCCATTAAATTTAAACGGAAATTTAACTCTCCCATTTTTAATAAAGTATCATTTTGGAAAGTATCAACTCCTATAACTGTTAATTCATTAATAGAAAATTTAAATTGAGGAAAAGATGAAATTAATGCTATATCAAAACCACCAAAATCAACAACTGCATTTACTTCTTCGTTAATTGTTTGTTTAACTTTATCGATTAAAATTCCTTTAAAATAGGAACGTAAAGCAAAAGCTGTTATAAAAAATAACAACAAAATAACACCTAAAATTTTTCCGATTTTTTTTAACATAGAAGAATGATTTAAAATTGAGATTAAGCTATAAAATTAGTTTTTTTTATTCAAAAATCACAAAGATAGTAAAGGAAAATAGTATAATTTATGAACAATTTTACTTGTTATTTCCCAATTTAAGCTCACGAATTTCTTTCATGAATTTAGACGCATAAACAAATGCAATAATTTCTGGATTATCTGTAGTAAAAATTTCATTTCGATTACCGCTCCACCACTTTTTACCATCATGAATTAAATGAATATAATCCGAAATTTCTACTACCGAATTCATATCATGTGAAATTACAACTGTTGTCATTTGATACTCCTCTGTAATATCCTTGATTAAATTATCAATTACTATTGAAGTTTGCGGATCTAAACCCGAGTTGGGTTCATCGCAAAACAAATACTTAGGATTTAAGGCAATAGCTCGAGCAATAGCAACACGTTTTTGCATACCTCCACTTATTTCTGCAGGAGATAAATCAAAAGCTTCTTCTTTTATATTTACGCGTTTTAAACATGCTCTTGCTCTTTCTTCTCGTTCATTTTTATCCATTTCACTAAACATTTCTAAAGGAAACATTACATTTCCTAAAACCGTTCTGAAATCGAACAATGCCGAAGCCTGAAACAACATCCCAACTTCTTTCCTAATCTCTTTTCTTCCATTGTAGTCTACAGAGCACAAATCTCTTTTGTCAAATAAAATTTCACCGCTATCTACTTCATGTAAACCCACTAAACACTTTAACAACACCGATTTTCCTGCACCACTTTTACCAATAATCATATTTACTTTTCCTCGATGTAATTGTACGGAAACATCACTTAAAACTTCTTTTTCGCCAAAAGATTTATATACATTTTTTACTTCTATCATGACCCTGGATTTAATAAGATTTGAGTTAATATTAAATCCAACAACAAAATTACTACGCAGCTATACACCACTGCACGTGTACTAGATTTACCCACCTCTAAAGCACCACCTCGTGTATAATAACCTTGATATGCAGAAATACTGGTTATAGCAAATGCAAAAAACACCGTTTTTGTAAGTGCGTAAGTTATATAATAAGGTACAAATTCGTACTGAATACCATAAACATAACCTTCTAAAGTAACAACATCGGTTAAAACTGCTACCATATACCCTCCAAAAACACCTAAAAATATCGAAAAAATACACAAAAAAGGAAAAATCAACATACTGGCTATAATTTTGGGCAATATGAGATAGTTTTTAGGATTTACACCCATAATTTCCAAAGCATCAATTTGTTCGGTAACTTTCATCGTCCCCAACTGTCCAGCTATACTACTTCCTACTTTTCCTGCTAAAATTAAACTGATTATGGTTGGTGAAAATTCTAAAATCATAGTATCACGTGTTGCTACACCTTCAACATACATTGGCAGCAATGGGTTAACAAAATTATAAGCAGCTTGAATAAGCATTACAGCTCCCATAAAACAAGATAAAATTGCCACAATTGGTAAAGAACCAATACCAATTAAATCTATTTCTTCCACTACTTTTTTGGCAAATATTTTAAACTTATCGGGCTTAGAAAAAGCACTCAACATTAATAAAAAATACCTACCTAAATGTTCTAAAAAACCCATAAATCAAAGTTAGTAATTCCCTAAATGTTTAATTACTCAAATGTAAAAAATCATCCACCAAACAATGTTAATAGGAATTAGTATGCTTTAGCAAATAAAACTCTTTGTTTAGATACTTTACCTGTTAATATACATTTCCCTTCCTGCAAAGGATTACCAATAGGAATACAACGTATGGTAGCGCCAATTTTTTCCTTTATCAATTTTTCGGTTTCTGTGCTTCCATCCCAATGTGCATAAACCAAACCTCCTTTTTCGTTAATTGTTTTTTCAAAATCTTCCCAAGAATCCACTGTGTGCGTATTTTCTTGTAAGCGATTTTTGGCTTTTTGTAATAAGTTAGATTGGATTTCGATTAATAAATTTTGAATATAAGCTAAAGCTTCATTAGCGTTTACAACTGCTTTAGTTTTTTCATCTCTACGCGCAATTTCTAAAGTGTTGTTTTCTAAATCTTTACTACCTACAGCTACTCTAACCGGAACACCTTTAAACTCATACTCAGCAAATTTCCAACCTGGGCGTTGTGTATCTCTATCGTCAATTTTCACCCTTACACCTTGTTTTTTAAGCTCAGTAACAATCGGATTAATTTTATCTAAAATAGCATTTAATTGTTCTTCGTTGTTAAAAATTGGAACAATAACCACTTGAATTGGAGCCAATTTTGGAGGTAAAACTAAACCTTCATCATCGGAGTGCGTCATGATTAAACCACCCATTAATCGAGTAGAAACTCCCCAAGAGGTTGCCCAAACATGTTTTAACTGGCCATCTTTATCACTAAATTTAACATCAAATGCTTTGGCAAAATTCTGACCTAAAAAATGAGATGTACCTGCTTGTAAAGCTTTTCCATCTTGCATTAAGGCTTCAATACAAAAAGTTTCTTCAGCACCTGCAAATCTTTCGTTGGCTGTTTTAACACCTTTTATTACAGGCATTGCCATATAATTTTCGGTAAAATCCGCATATACTTCTAACATTTTTTTGGCTTCATCAATAGCCTCTTCCTGTGTAGCATGAGCAGTATGTCCTTCTTGCCATAAAAACTCCGAAGTACGTAAAAACAAACGCGTACGCATTTCCCATCGCATAACATTTGCCCATTGATTAACCAAAATTGGTAAATCGCGATAGGATTGTATCCAACCTTTATAAGTGTTCCAAATAATGGTTTCGGAAGTTGGTCGGATGATTAATTCTTCCTCTAATTTAGCTTCAGGATCCACCACAACACCTTTTCCATCTTCATCATTTTTTAATCTGTAGTGCGTAACTACAGCGCATTCTTTAGCAAATCCTTCAACATGTGCGGCTTCTTTGCTTAAATATGATTTTGGAATCAACAATGGAAAATACGCATTAACATGTCCGGTTTCCTTAAATTTTTCATCTAAAACAGCTTGCATTTTTTCCCAAATAGAATACCCATAAGGTTTAATTATCATACATCCTCTAACATCGGAGTTTTGTGCTAAATCGGCTTTTATTGCCAATTCGTTGTACCAAGCCGAAAAATCTTCGTTTCTTTTAGGGAAATTCTTTGCCATTATAGTTTTATATTTAATTTTGGAAAGTTACGAAGTTAATAAAATTCGTTTGTAGTTTTAAATAACCTTTACATAGTTGTTCATGAAATTTTTAAACATATTATTTTTAGTTGTTTACAGCGGTTTTGTTTTGGCTCAAATTGAGGAACAAAAACCTGTAACCAATTTTATGGATTTAGATGCCTCTGGAAAAATATCTTTAGTAGTTAAAACGTTCGATCAAAACATCCAATGCGAAAATTTAGCTGTTTCTAAGGGTGAATTTCAATTGTGTACTAAAGAAATTTTACCAGTTTATCATTTTTACATCAGTAGAGATTGTACTGCTGGTAATTGGTTTCATGATATCACTAGGTTGTATGATTTTTTTCCTTCGAACAAAATTACCAAAGAAAATCGCTTAATGGATTGGATTGAAACTAACTTAACTAAATCCGAAAAATATATTGAGATTTTTAAATCCGAAAGAATTTTAGGTTCTGGTGTAGAATACAAACATTCGGAAGGAAGAAAACACAATATTAAATTTATTTTAGCCAACGATTCGTTACCGATTTATGAGGATGAAAATAAATATCAATTGAATTACGATTGGGATGAAATTATTAAAGGAAAATATGCTGCTTATTTCACTACTGGCAGAAAATACAAAGTGCACAACTATGAAATCAAACGAAATATTTTTAGAAATAAAAAAATCATGACTAAAGGCGAAGAATATTTAATGGATATTTTAGCAACGGGAAAAATTGAACAATTTTATATAAATGGTGCTAAACAAAAAATTGTTGAATATAAAGATGTTATTCAGTTGAATAAAAAGGAAAAATGGGACAACTTCGAGGTAAAATCTAAAAGAAAAGCTACTGTAACAGAGTATCATCCAAACAAAAAACTAAAGGCTAAAGGGGAATATTTGGACGGGGTTAAAAATGGAAAATGGGATTATTTTTATGATACTGGAAAAATAAAAGAAAAAATTAGCTATCACAACGGAACGCCTGTGGGGGAATACAAAGTTTTTTCGGAAAAAGGAACAGTTATCGAAAAAGGAAAATACGAAGAGGGTGTTAGGATAAATAAATAATTTTTTGCTTTAAATAAATATAGTATGTTTGATAAGGATTTATTAGAATATTTAAAAGCAAAAGCAAATGAATATGAAGAAAGAAATTTTATCGAAAACGACCCTATTGTAATTCCGCATCAATTTAATTTAAAGGAAGATATTGAAATTGCTGGCTTTTTAACAGCTATGATTGCTTGGGGTAACCGTAAAAGCATTATTAAAAGCGCCCAAAATATGATGCAAATTATGGGCGATTCACCTTATGAATTTGTGATAAATTTTAGTAGGGAAAACATTACAATTTTACCCAATTCGCTGCATCGCACTTTTTTAAAAGATGATTTTATTTGTGTGGTAGAATGTTTGCAAAATTCCTATCTAAACCTTGGCGGTTTAGAAAAGTTAATGAGCAACTGTATTGTTAATAATGGAATGGAAAAAGGTTTAAGCGACTTTAAAAAATTGTTTTTTGCCAATCATCCTTCCAAAAGGAGTTTTAAACATCTACCCGACCCTTTAAGCGGAAGCGCTGCAAAAAGAATGGTGATGTTTTTAAGATGGATGTGCCGACAATCTAATAAAAATGTGGATTTAGGAATTTGGAAAAGTATTTCCCCTAAATTATTGCACATTCCTTTAGATGTTCACACCGGAAATATCGCTCGTAAATTACAAATCATTTCCCGCAAACAAAACGATTGGAAAACTGTGGAAGAATTGCAAAAAATCGCCATACAAGTTTTCCCAAACGATCCCTCAAAACTAGATTTTGCCCTTTTTGGAATTGGGGTGTATAAGGTTTTGGATTGATGTTTTTTTATTCCTCTTTTGGATAAACTAGCCAAAAGACTATCAAAAAATATCCTTCACTTAAAAATAATCTAGCTAAACTTATTGAAAAACATGAAGATAACCCAAAACTTGGAGAAGATATTAGAAACAATTTTTGTAAAATTTGGTTATCTATTGCTTCCAAAGGAAAATCTAGTGGTGCAAGGGTTATTACTTACTTAAAAATTAATAACGCAACTGTTTACCTTTCATCCATTTACGATAAATCTGAAAAAATACCATTACAAACAAAAAACTTGAACTAATTTTTAAATCAATTGACTTATAAGTTACAATTTTTATCTATCATTTTTTAATTTTTATAACAGAAATGATGTATCTGCCCCTCATAGTTTAAAACCCTACTTAAAAACCACAAAAAAACGCTCAAAAATAGCATTTTTTGATATACTTAAACAACACCCTAAACCCTTTTAAAACAAGCCTTTTAGATTGGTTTTTATATAAGTATTGTCCCGGTTTAATTCCGGTTTAATTTTAATTTAAAAGAAAAAAGTTTAAAAGTTCTAAACCTCAAAAACACCTTTTAAAACAAGCCTTTTACAATGATTTTTAAATGAGAACTATCCCGGTTTAAAGATTTAATTATAATTACATAAGAAATTAGGTGTTTCCCCCCCTAGTTTGATTTAAACTATAACTTTTCATATATTTGTATAACAATTAAATTTTAATCCTTAGTTACGATATAATTTAAGTTTAAGGATTTTTTTACTAAAAATTTAGCCACACTTTAATTCTAAATATTATGATTGCTATACACCCTCAATACATTAACGATAACAACGGAAAAAAAATGGTTGTTTTGCTTAAAAAAGAATTTGATACACTTATGGAGTTACTTGATGACATTGAAGATGTGGAAATTTACGACCAAGCTAAAAAAGAAGACAAGGGTAAAAGAATTGAACTTAATAACTACCTAAAAAAAAGAAAAGATAAAAATGCCTAAGTTCACTATTCTTTTAACAAAAAAAGCAGAAAAACAAATTGATAAATTAAAGGATAATATTGCTATTCCTATACTAGAAGCTATTACCCAACTGGAAAACAATCCGAGACCTACTGGATGTAAAAAACTTAAAGGTAGAGACGCTTACAGGATCAAAATTGGTAACTACAGAGTTATTTACGAAATATTTGATAATGAACTATTAATCGAAGTGATTGCTCTGGGACACCGAAAAGATATTTATAAATAACAGATGTGCTAGTTGTAAATAAACAAAACTTGCGATAGCAAACCGCTAAATCCTCGACCCTCTGGGCGAGGTGCTCGTTAGAGCAGAGTGGGTGTTTTTTAAACCGTATCCCTCTTTATAATTTAATCAAAGAACTTTCTTTTATTTATTCTTTTTTGTTTTGATTGATTAATTTTTAAAATCAAAAACAAAATATTCAATTTATTTTAATCAAAATATCGACAAACCTCCAAAACACCAACCTTTACTAAGTATTCCATATATATGGACTACTTTTTGGAATTC
>JACCEC010383651.1_pt1 | contig 22742 bp, 19 predicted proteins | sample 7450121 | NCBI WGS metagenome assembly JACCEC01 (sample SAMN15323455, study PRJNA562643) | freshwater metagenome | isolation source: river surface water | place: USA:Blue River Watershed | collected 2017-08-18 | reverse complement strand
GGGAGTTGAGGTCGATAAAGTAAAAGCTTTCGAGTGGTATCAGAAGGCGGCGGTGCAGGGCTATTTAGAGGCTCAGTTTAATGTGGGCGTAATGTATGACAAGGGCGAGGGAGTTGAGGAGAATAAAGAAAAAGCTTTCGAGTGGTTTCTGAGAGCGACCGAGCAAGGCGACCCAGAGGCTCAGTTTGTTGTGGGAGTAATGTATGACGAAGGCGAGGGTGTTGCGAAGAATATATTAAAAGCTTTCGAGTGGTTTCAAAAGGCGGCTGGCCAGGGCCACCCAAGTGCTCAGTGTCAATTAGCGTATATGTATGACAAGGGCGAGGGTGTTGAGGAGAATAAAGTAAAAGCTTTCGAGTGGTATCAGAAGGCGGCTGAACAAGGCCACCCAGATGCTCAGTTTAATGTGGCGATAATGTATAGAGATGGAGTGGGTGTTGAAATAAGTAAAGAAAAAGCTTTCGAGTGGTTTCATAAGGCGGCGAATCAAGGTGATATAACTGCTCAGTTTGATGTGGCGATAATGTATAACGCTGGGTGCGGTGTTGAGGCCAATAAAGAAAAAGCCTTCGAGTGGTTTCATAAGGCGGCTGGCCAGGGCCACCCAGGTGCTCAGTTTAATGTGGGGGTGATGTATAGAGATGGAGTGGGTGTTGCGAAGAATTTAGTAAAAGCTTTCGAGTGGTTTCAAAAGGCGGCTGGCCAGGGCCACCCAGGTGCTCAGAATCAATTAGCGTATATGTATGACAGTGGCGAGGGTGTTGCGAAAAATTTAGTAAAAGCTTGCGAGTGGTATCAGAAGGCGGCTGAACAAGGCCACCCAGAGGCTCAGTTTAATGTGGGGGTGATGTATGACGAAGGCGAGGGTGTTGAGGTCAACAAAGTAAAAGCTTTCGAGTGGTATCAGAAAGCGGCAGAACAAGGCGAATATGACGCAATGAAATACTTGTGTGATTTTTATAAAGACGGTCAGGGCGTAGAAAAAAATTTACCGCTTGCCACCTACTGGTTGCTTAAGTATTACTTTGAATCTGATGGTATGGCTAATATCGATGGTAAATATAACCAATTGTTTGAATTTATACCGAGTACTCTTGCAAATTTTACAGAGTTTGGGGAGTTAAGTTCAATTTCATTTGCTGGGTGCAGATTTATTGCAAACAGTGTTATTGAAGATAGCCATTTTCCAAATGTTGCTAACTTTATTAAGATCGATTCGAAAATAAAAGTTTTAAAATTGTCTTGTAAAAGTAAGTTAAGTGATTACGAAGCTAATCTGCTTGCAGAAGCATTAAAAGTTAATACTCAATTGACCAGCTTGCTATTTTGTGACAATCAACCGTCTAAAAAAATGGCGGACCAGATAGAAGTGCTACTCGACCAGAACAGAGATATTGCCGAGCTTCGCCAGTACGTCGAAGATCTCAAGATTCGGATGACTCACGGTTTTCCTCTTGATATCGTTAAAATTATGGTCGACAAAATGATTGTCGCCGATTTGAAGAGTGGCCAAACTAAAGAATCCACCAAAAATGCCATCGATGAATTGCTCATTATCGCGGATATAAAGGAGCTGGGAGAAGACACTAAAATTACTTAGGTAATTAGTTTATTTGTCATGCTTCGGCGAAGGGCGTTCATCCAAAACTCGTTTTTAATCAGAGAAAATAGGCTGGTCTTCAAGGTCGGCTTTCCGCAAGTCGCGTTTCTTCCCTTCTCGTTTCACGATATTCATCAAACAGAATGCGTTTAGTTTGATGAAGATCGCGCTCTCTTTTTTTATGAACCGCATAATTAAAGTAGATAGGTTTCTTCCTTCTATTCATTTAGTGTCGACGGGCACTTTTTCGTGGGATTGCAGTCATATACTCTTCGCAACCTATGATTGATTGATCACTAATGACTATTCGAAAAATGTCTTTGCAACAAAAAAATTCACGCTTGCATCATGGCTTTACGCTGGTGGAGTTGATGGTGGTTGTGGTCATCATGGGTGTGTTAGCTGCACTCGTTGTGCCACGTTTGATGGGCCGTACAGATGATGCGCGTGTGCTGGCAGCTAGGCAGGATATAGATACCTTCACTCAAGCGCTTAAGCTTTATCGCTTGGACAATCAGCGCTATCCGAGCACTGAACAAGGATTGCAAGCGCTAATTACTAAGCCAACGTTGGCGCCTATTCCGCCGAATTGGAAAACGGGTGGCTATATCGATCGCTTAAAGCTTGATCCATGGGGTCTTGCTTATCAATATCAAATGCCAGGTACGCGCGGCGACGTTGATGTATTTTCGTATGGTGCAGACGGCACTCCCGGGGGAGTCGAGATGAACGCTGATATTGGTTCCTGGACAAACTAAATTCTCGCGTAAGCCATTCCACCCGGATATTCGCTGTTGTAGGCGCTGTCCGGGTTTTACTTTGCTTGAGTTGTTGGTGGTATTAGTCATTTCGGGAATTATGCTCGGCGTAGTGACGTTAAATTCCACTGTGGGTGAGCGTGAATGGTTACGGCAGGAAGCCCGTCGTATTGCACTCTTGTTGCAAATGGCGCGCGATGAAGCAATTGTGCGCGATCGTCCTATACGTCTTGAGCTTGATGAATACCGCTATCGATTTTTGATACGACAAAGCAGCGGTTGGGAATTGATGAAAAATGATCCGGTTTGGCGTGAACGTGAATTTGCACACACTCCGTTATCACTAACGCTTACTCCAGCAACGAGCCCGCAGATGCCAATGACGATTTTGTTTGGTCGTGAGCCGGTTAACCAACCCTTTGTACTGACACTTTCTATGAGTGGTCAGAGTGCTTCGGTGTCGGCGGATGGCTTAGGAAATTTTGAAGTGAAATGAGTAAGTTTTTACCATTAATGTCATTGCCGAGTGCGCAATCGGTGCCTATGCAGTCGATTTATTCGCCGCATGCTATGCATGTTTATATGGGTGTGGGTAATCGAGAGGGTGGATTCACCTTGCTTGAGGTTCTGGTAGCGCTGGTTATTATTGGCACTGCGTTTGCAGCAAGTTTGCGAGCTATTTCTAGCCTCACTCAAAACAGTAGCGATTTACGTGCTTCGATGATGGCCACTTGGTCTGCAGAAAATCGGCTCTCACAAATTCGCTTAGCGCAAGAATGGCCGCCAGTAGGTACCCGCAGTTTTGATTGCCCACAGGCTGAATTGTCGCTGCGGTGTCAAGAAACGATTTATTCAACGCCGAATCCTTCATTTCGTCGGGTCGAAGTAGCAGTGATTGATGATCGTGACACAAGCCGTAAACTAATCACTCTTTCTCAGATCGTGCCGAATGCTTTGTAACTGTCGCCGCGGATCGTCTTCGATAATGCGACCTGTAGTCGTGGATAGGCATAGCCTTGGTCAGCGCGGTCTGACCTTGATCGAATTGCTGGTCGCTATTGGCGTGCTTGCGTTTATCGCTGTAATGGCATGGCGCGGTTTAGATAGCCTTACTCGTACTCGCGAAAGTTTGAATCACGAGCTTGAACAAGCGCGCAGCTTGCAATTGACCTTGGCACAGTGGCAAATCGATTGTGCCAATGCGGTGGATGCCGATCTACTCGACGGGCATGCTCCGTTATTGATTGAAAACAGTCAATTTGTGCTAACGCGCAGAGTACAGCTGGAAGCTCAACCTAGTACTTTGCAAATCGTGACCTGGCGTTTACATCAAGGCGTGTTGTCGCGTTCGGCTTTGCCACCTACACGGGATTTAACACCGCTCGAAGCGGGTTGGCAGCAAGCACTCAATGGCAGTGAGTCTGCGGTGAATTTGCTTACTGGTGTGACGGGATTATCGTTTCGTGTTTGGGCGAGTGATGGTCGTGGTTGGCGCGCGTGGGAAGCGGGAACGCAAGGGCGGGTTTCGCATGGCGCATTAGCGAATTCACAAACCGGCACCACATCAACCCAATTGGTATGGCGCGGTGTAGAAATGTCATTGCAGTTATCTGATAGACCTGCGCCACTGACAAAAATATTTTTGATGGGTACGACGTGAGGCGCACTCATCAATTATGTCCAGTAAAGCAAGATGGCGTAGCCATCATCACCGCGTTGCTGCTAACAACGCTGGCGATTGGAGTTGTGACAAGTTTGTTTTGGCATCAGCAAGTGCAAGTTCGTTCGATTGAGAATCAGCGCTTGCAATTACAAAAGCAATGGATATTACGTGGCGCGCTGGATTGGGCGCGACTAATATTGCGCGAAGATGGAAAATTTTCTAGCGTAGATGATTTGACAGAGCCTTGGGCTGTACCCTTATCTGATACACGTCTGGATAATTACGTAACGTCCGACGCAATGGGTTCGGATGTCGCCAGCGCTCTGCTGTCGGGTTCAATTCAAGATGCTCAAGCGTGCTTAAATTTATCCACATTAGCCAGTCACGGTGTGATTAATCCCGTTGATGTCACGGCGTTTGAAAAACTCTTGGGCGCCTTGCAGCAAGATACGAGTCTCGCAAAAGCGGCTGCACAGCAAATTGCACTAACCCAAAGCCATAGTGATTCGCAGCCCGGTACTCCTAGGCCAGTAGCGTTTATTCAAATTGATGATTTATTGTCGGTGCCGGGGTATACGCCACTCGTCATCGCTGCTTTGCGCAATCACATTGTATTTCTGCCGCGTGCCACGCCTGTAAACATCAACACGGCAAGTGCTGAAGTATTAGCTGCGCGACTACCGCAACTGTCAAATTCCGATATCAGTTCGTTGATGGCTCGTCGAAGGACAGCGAGCTTTCGTGATTTGCATGAAGTGGGGACGTATCTGCCTGGCGCACCTGATCCTGATCCCGCTTTGCTTTCAGTGGCGACGCATTACTTTTTCATCAATGGTCATATTAGGCTTCAACAAGCTTCATTGCAGGTTCAAGGTTTAGTCGAGCGTAGTGGCTCAGCGACCTATCTTTTATGGCTACGTGAAACGTGAGCCTTAGTACAAGAAGTGCGAGGCATTAGCCATGAGGACTAACGTTCGTGATTGATTTATCGAAATCGATTTTATATTTACGCATACCTTCTCGCGCAGAAACTCAAGTCCCTGAGTATCGAACCTTGTCATTTCCTTTTGCAGTGGCTAATCATGGACGTTTGCAACGCGAAGGATTTGCGCGTCTTGATACCTTGGCTTCAATAATTACGCACGTTCATCGTGTGGTCTTGTTACCTGCGGCTAGCGATGTCACTGTGCTTCGCGTTAGCGTGCCTCCGCTGTCAGCCAGCCGTCTAAAGATAGCATTACCTGCACTAGTAGAAGAATCCTTGCTCGGTGATACTGCTGATTGCCAAATAGTGGCAGGGACTGATAGTCAGGGTGTGCGCACGGTTGCTGTGATTGATCGTGCGTGGTTACGGCTATGGAGTGAACGCGTACGCAGCTTGGGAGCACATCGCCTGTCAGCCAAGCCTATGCAACTGTGCTTACCATTAATCAAGGGGCGTGTAGTTGCTGCATTACTTAGTTATGCCAGCGGTACAGCAGAGTCGCGTGAATTGGTATTGCGATTTGGCGTAGGCGAAGGTACCGGCCTGCCATTGGGCGATAACGATGACGCTTCAGCAAAGCAAGTACTCAACACGTTGCTCACGCTAGCTGCCAGTAAGCCTGTAGAGCTGCTGTTACCGCGAGAAGCACTGGAGCGTTATCAACGCTGTTTATCTGAAGATGCTGCGCCCGCCAGCGAGACGACATTAAGAGTCGCCAGCTGGACGGAGTGGATAGCCAGTATCGATGATTGCGACATTGATTTAATGATGGGCGCTATGCGCGACGATAAATCACTATTTGATACGCGACGTTGGCGTGCTGCCGCTATATTTGCTGCCACGATTATCGTACTAAATATCTCAGCCTTGAATTGGGATTGGTGGCGTCTTCATCGTGAAAGCCAGCGACTGCAGCAAGAGATGCAGCGCGTTTACAGCGCCGCAGTTCGTGATGCGATCAGTGCAGAAAAAATCGATCCGGCGAATGCACTCGCAGGTATGAAAAAAAGACGGATGGCTTTACGTCGCGCGGCAGGCGAATCCTCTACGGATGATTTCTTAGTACTGTCAGCAGCGCTAGGTGATGCATGGCCAGTGCTACAACAAATGCTGAGTATCGATACGCGCGCGATTGTATCGATAGAGTATAAAAATGCCGCACTTGAGTTGCGCTTGAAACCCGGGTTGCAATTAGCATTAGATACGGTGCGCAAAGTGTTGTCTGAACGGGGCTTGGAACTCAGTGCAGGTAGTGATGCAACGCTATGGAAAATTCGAAGCAGTCGATGACAATAGCCACGTCAATCGCTAAGGCATGGCAGGTGCGTAATCAACGCGAAAAGCAAGGGCTGACCTTAGCTGCTGCAGTACTGATTTCCTGGCTGGGATGGGTGTTGCTAGTTAATCCTGCACTGCGTGGCCGTGCGCATTGGCAGCGTGAATTACCCACTATGCAAAATGAGTTGTCTCAGATGCACTCGTTATTGAAAGACATAGGCAAGCTACCGCCGGATAGTAAAAAATCATCCTTGCCAGTGTCGCGCCAAACATTAGAGAGTAGCCTGACTGAAAAAGGACTGAGAGCGGAAAGTCTTGAGATTGCCGATGGTCGTGTGAAGGCGCGTTTTGTCGACATCTCATTTTCTTCTTTTGCTGAGCTCTTACAGCAGTGGCAAATTGCCTCGCAACTAGTCGTTGAAGAAGTGACGGTGACGGCGCGTGATCGCATTGATCGAGTCGATGTCAGCGTTTCATTAAAACGAGCACTGTGATACGTAGTTTGCTGTGGAGTGCTGCAGCGATCTTGTCGATTTTAATAACGGTATTTATCAGTTTTCCAGCGGCGTGGCTTGTCCAATTGATGGAGCGCAAAACAGACCAACATTTCACACTCGCTGATGTCCAAGGCACGCTATGGTCCGGCTCGGGCTATCTTGCGCTAATAAATAGTTCGGAGCATTCATCAGCATCAATACCATCAACGTTACTAGTGTTACCTGGTCGATTTGAGTGGACTTTGTCACCGTGGGTCTTGCTGGGTGAAGTCGATGCCCGAATTACGAATTCTCAATTACTCGATCATGTATTGACGGTGTCAGGTAGTTGGTATCGTTGGCAATTAGGCGATTTCAATCTTCGATTGCCAGCCAGTCAGTTAGTACTACTGGGCTCGCCACTCAATACCCTAAGGCCCTCTGGACAGATGCGTTTAGCAGCGCAGTCTGTAACGCTCATCTCTACACCGGAGGGGCTCGAGATTCATGGCGCTATGCAATTGAACTTAACTGAAATTGCATCAGCTTTGTCGCCCGTCAAACCGTTAGGGAACTATCGTGTGGAATTCGAGTGGCAAGGAAAGCGTGCTCAGTTAACACTAGTGACGCTCTCAGGAGCCTTGCAACTCAAAGGTAGTGGCGCACTAGACAACGGGCATGTGCATTTTTCTGGACAAGCTTGGGCGCTGCCAGAGCATGAGCCTCGATTAGCCAATTTGCTCAATTTATTAGGGCGACGACATCAGGTGGAAAACCGAAACGTGTTCGTCATCGAATTTATATGATCGCCTAAAAATTATATTCTCTATGTTCCCAGTAGCAGTGCGTCACTGTATTAATTATCTCGCTCTCTGCGGTAGTGCACATGTGCTTCGCGTTCGCTATGTGAGTGCGTTGTTGTTGCTGATAGCCGCAATGGTGCAGAGTCAAGCCTTGGCACAAGATCCAGCTAATAATCAAGCCAATCTAAATTTTGTGGGTGCAGATATTGAGGCAGTAGTACGCGCGATTGGCCATTACACGGGGAATACCTTTGTGATTGATCCGCGCGTTAAGGGCACCATCAATTTAGTGTCAGAAAAACCAGTCTCTAAGATGCAAGCATTAGAAATGCTGAGTTCGGTGTTGCGTTTACAAGGCTTCTCTGTGGTTAATACACCGGACTATGTCAAAGTGGTTCCTGAAGCAGAAGCAAAGTTACAGGCAGGTCCAGTACAAGCGGAAAAAGAGCGAGGGCGTGGTGATCAGATTATTACGCGTGTATTTCGCCTGAATCATGAAAGTGCAAGCGGCTTGATTACCATACTCAGGCCACTAATCGCGCCAAATAATGTTATTGCGGCTGATCCTACGAACAATACGTTAATCATTACCGATTATGCAGACAATATTAAACGTTTAGCGCGCATCATTAGCTCTATCGATACTCCAGCGATCGGTGAGCTCGATGTCATTAAGCTTGAGCATGCACTTGCGATTGATCTCACGACTACAGCAAACAAACTATTAGATTCCGGTGGAGGTCCAGGCGCTGTTGATCCAGCGCGTGTTTTGTTGTTGGCAGATTCACGGACGAATTCCGTGATTATTCGTGCGCCGACCACTGCGCGCGCTAATCTTGCACGCACATTAATTGCCAAGCTAGATAAGCCTACTTTGGTACCGGGGAATGTACACGTCGTTTATTTACGTAATGCTGAAGCGACCAAGCTTGCTCAAGTATTGCGTGCTGTAGTGGCAAGCGAGTACGGCACCTCGGCCGCTGCAATGACATCGGGAATGACCAATCAACCGATGGCGCAGGTAGCAGCACAGGCGGTGATGCAGCAAGGTAGCAATCAACCGCCGCCATCGTCACCTACACCTATGCAAGGTCCGCTACCCGCTGGTGGCGCAACGGGTTTTATTCAAGCCGATCCAACTACCAATACGCTCATCATCACTGCGAATGAACGTGTGTATCGCAATTTGCGTGTCATTATTGATCAGCTCGATGCGCGTCGTGCTCAGGTGTATGTGGAATCGTTAATTGTTGAAGTCAGCGCGGACAAAGCGGCTGAATTTGGAATTCAGTGGGCGGGTGTTTCGGGTGATAGTGGTAGTAATTTGCGTGTCGGTTTACTTACCGGATTTTCTAGCGAAGGCAATAATCTGGTGTCGCAGGCTTCATCACTTTTAGGAACTAGCAAGCTCCCTATACCCCCGGGTAATGGATTAACAGCGCTGCTGTTTAAACAAAGTAATGGTGGTGTGGGCCTGGGTATGTTGGCGCGCGCGCTTGAAAAAAATGTAAAAGCCAACATACTGTCTATGCCCAACCTAATCACTCTCGACAATGAAGAGGCGCGCATTATCGTTGGGCAGAATGTGCCCTTTATTACCGGACAGTTCACCACTGCGGCTTCTGGAGGGGCTGCGGGCGTTAATCCGTTTCAAACCATAGAGCGACGTGATATTGGTCTGTCATTGCGGGTACGGCCACAAATCTCTGAGGGTGGCACAGTGCGTATGGCCATTTATCAAGAGACATCAAATATTCAACAGTCCACCGTATCGGGGTTGATTACTAGTAAGCGATCGATCGATACCAACGTGTTGGTGGATGACGGGCAGATCATTGTCTTAGGTGGTCTGATTGAAGATACCGTGAATGACACGGTAGAAAAAATTCCGCTACTCGGTGATATTCCTTTCCTTGGTTATTTTTTTCGTTACCAATCGAAACAACGCAGCAAAACAAATTTAATGGTTTTTATACGGCCGACGGTAATACGTACTGATAACCAGAGCATAGCTGTGGCTAGTGATCGTTATGACTACATACGTGGTGCACAGCGTGCGATTCAACCTGAACAGAATGTTTTTCTGCCGCATACCGATACCCCAGCACTACCCCCGTTGCAGCAAGGTCGACCTCTTGGTGGCAATTTATTGCAGCGTGATTTTAATGAGCCAGAGCGCGGGCCCATGCCAGTAACACCCTCGTCGTCGTCGGGCTCGTCCACTTCCTCGATGTCTTCGACGCAACCAACGGCTCCACTAGAAATTTATCCGGTTGATTCGCCGGACATTAACTCACGTTGAACAAACGCGGAATGACCTCGCTATTCTCGGACTCAATATTTGTCTGTATGACTACTATCGTTAACTAATGATAATGAAAAAAGAATTCTGGCAGTCATGACGACAATTCATGATCCGCGTTTGCTGCCTTTCAGTTTTTCTCGTAATTTCGGCTTACTTGCGCAGGCAGCTAGTGGCGGCGAAGGTACGGATGTTTGGGTTTCGCCTGCAACTAAATCATCGGCTATTGCTGAAGTGGGTCGTCGCTTTGGGCGCTTGCGTGTGCACACTATGGCGCGCGAACAACTTGAAGCAGCTATTGCAAAAGCCTATGCGGGTAGTGGCGACGATGCAGCTCAAATTGTGGATGAGGTGGAGTCGGATTTAGATTTAACGCGCTTAATGCAAGAAATGCCTGCTGTAGAAGATTTACTTGAAGCGGCGGACGATGCGCCGGTGATTCGCATGATCAATGCGCTATTAACGCAAGCCTTGCGTGAAGGCGCATCAGATATTCATATAGAGCCGTTTGAGCAAATTTCCATCGTTCGCTTTCGTATCGATGGTCGGTTGCGAGATGTGGCCAGACCTAAACGCGGACTGCATGCAGCACTTATATCGCGTATCAAAATTATGTCGCAGCTCGACATTTCAGAAAAACGGTTGCCGCAAGATGGGCGTATTACTTTGCGTGTAGGAGGGAGACCGGTTGATGTACGCGTCTCTACGCTGCCAACGGGGCATGGGGAGCGAGCTGTTTTACGATTGCTTGACAAAGAAGGTGGTCGACTCGATTTGCAGCAGCTGGGTATGAATGAAACTACGCGTGCTCAGTTCGATCATTTAATTGCGCAGCCGCACGGCATCGTACTTGTAACTGGTCCTACGGGGTCTGGCAAAACAACCACTCTTTATGCAGCCTTGTCGCGCTTAAATGCATCGACTACCAATATTCTTACTGTTGAAGATCCTATTGAATATGAATTAGCGGGTGTGGGTCAGACCCAAGTGAATGCGCGCATAGAAATGACTTTTGCCAAAGCGCTGCGTGCCATTTTGCGCCAAGACCCTGATGTGATCATGATTGGTGAAATTCGTGATTTAGAAACAGCACAAATTGCGGTACAGGCATCACTTACAGGTCACTTAGTGTTGACCACGCTACATACGAATGATGCGGCTGCAGCTATCACACGTTTGCTCGATATGGGTATCGAGCCTTTTTTATTGTCATCATCATTATTAGGTGTGGTGGCGCAGCGGTTAGTAAGAAAGTTATGTATTCACTGCCGTGAATTCGATGGTCAGCGCTGGGTTGAACGAGGTTGTTCTCAGTGTGGTCAAACGGGATATCACGGGCGAGTCGGTGTGTATGAGTTATTACTGACAACGCCAGAAATACGCACACAGATTCACAATCAAGTAGCCGAAGCCGACATTCGAAAAAGTGCACAGCGTAACGGCATGCAAACACTACGCATGGATGGTGAGCGCTGGTTAAAAGAAGGCATCACCAGTGAAGCCGAATTGCTACGAGTGACTAACGACTAAGACTATGCCTAGCTATCGATATGAAGCAGTGGACGCGGCGGGCGCTACTAACAAAGGGGTGCTGCATGCGGATAGTCCACGCGCAGCACGCTCTACATTACGCGCGCGAGGATTGTTGCCGCTAGCGATCACTATCATAGCTGCGCAGGTGGATACGCATGCCAATTTTTTAATGCAGCTGTTTGCAGAGCGTCTTTCTACTAATGAGCTAGCTTTATTTACTCGACAACTGTCTTCGCTTTTGGAGGCGGGCCTGCCATTAGAACAAGCATTTTCTGCGTTACGTGAGCAAGCAGAGCGGCCGTATATGCGTGATTTGATTGCGTCGATACGCGCTGAGGTGATGGGTGGCGCTTCGCTATCCGATGCGTTGTCTAGACACCCGCGCGACTTTGCAGAAATCTATCGCGCTTTGGTGGCTTCGGGAGAGCATATTGGTCAGCTATCCAGCGTGTTGTCGCGGTTGGCTGATTTTGTAGAGCGACGCAACGCCTTAATTCAAAAAATTCGATTGGCGTTTACATACCCTGCGATTGTCACGGCTGTCGCTATTACGATCGTGACTTTTTTATTGGCGTATGTGGTACCTCAGATCGTGTCTGTATTTGAAAATTCAAAACAAAAATTACCTTTTTTGACGATTGCTATGTTAGCTGTGTCTGATGTATTCCGGCACTGGGGTTGGTTGGCAGCATTGATTCTCGTTGCACTTTTTTTTGGTTGGCGCCACGCTTTGCGTGATCCTTTGCTTCGAATGCGCTGGCATCGCTGGTTATTGGTTGCTCCATTTTATGGCCGCTTTGAGCGCAGCTTAAATACCTCACGCTTTGCCAGTACATTGGCGATTACGATTAGTTCGGGTGTTCCCATTTTGCGCGCGCTGCGCACAAGTCGCGATACGCTTTCTAACGCTGCTATGCGCGAACAAGTGGAAGATGCTACGGCCAGCGTGCGTGAAGGAATGAGTTTGGCGCGAGCATTAGCGGCGCACCCACATTTTCCACCTATGCTAATTCACATGATACGTGCCGGCGAAGTCACGGGTGAACTACCTGTGATGCTCAATCGAGCTGCGCAAATGCAAGAACACGATCTTGAGCGCCGTGCTTTAACGATTGCTAGTTTGCTTGAGCCAGTGTTGATTCTGACTATGGGTGTAGTGGTGCTGCTGATCGTACTAGCGGTGCTGATGCCAATTATCGAAATAAATCAGTTAGTCAAATAAAGGTCTGTAATGAGTCGTTTAAAAGTTAGTTTGAAATCCTGGCGTGAGCGGTTGCCGAATGCGGTATCGTTTTTATTCTTTGTTGGTATTTGGGTTTCAGTATCATTTTGGCTCCAACAGTGGTTGTCACCCCCTAAGCAAGCAGTTGAGTTAATGCCAGTGGCTGAGCAAAGCATGCCGCCGCTTGCGTCCGCCGCTAATTTATTTGGTGGAAGTGAGCAGACGTCGATATTGGCGAATGTGCAGATCAATGGTGTGATCCGCTCGAATAGCTCGAAAGATAGTGTTGTGATCATCACTGCTGATGGCGGTCCATCGCGTGCACTGCGACTGAACTCGGAAATCATGCCGGGCATCGTGGTTAAGGCCATCAATTCGCACAGCGTGATTGTGGCTGGTAAAGGATCTGAGCGAGAGATTGCTTTGCCAGCTTTTGCGTCGCAAGGTGGCATCGTGCCAGATACGGCAGGATTGGCAGGTCAGAATAATGCGAATAACAATCGACTACAGACTCCCACTCGGACCGCAGCTAGTTCGTCAGCGCCTATTCCGGTGGCAAGCATTCCAAAAACTGCTGGCGCGAGTACGGCGGGAACAAGCGCTTCTGGTGAGGGTAGCTCTTTACAATCTACTGGTACGGCTAGTCAATCGATCACAACTATCCCGCTGCAAGAGCCGCAGATTGTGCCGCCGAGTGAGACTAATCGTCGTTAATACAGATACCGTAGGCTACGTGAATCACAGTACGTAGCGTGAGAGATCTTCATTGATGGCCAGCGCTCCCAGTTTTTCATCGACATAAGCGGCGTTGATGTTAACGGTGCTGCTGGTTTCATTCCCCGCGCCGAAGGAGACTTCTTCGAGCAATTTTTCCATGACAGTGTAGAGACGGCGAGCGCCAATATTTTCTGTTTTTTCATTCACTGAAAAAGCAATTTCTGCGAGGCGACGAATACCATCCTCAGCAAATTCGATATGTACATTTTCAGTCGCTAGTAAGGCTTGATATTGTCGCGTTAGACAGGCATCCGTCGAGGTCAATATGCGCTCGAAATCAGCAATGGAGAGTGACTCTAGCTCGACGCGTATTGGAAAGCGACCTTGTAGCTCTGGAATTAAATCAGACGGCTTCGCCAGATGAAATGCGCCGGAAGCAATGAACAAAATATGATCTGTTTTTACCATGCCATATTTGGTGTTGACGGTAGTACCTTCAACTAACGGTAGCAAATCACGCTGTACACCTGCACGGGATACATCGGCTCCTTGCACCCCACCGCGGGCAGCAATTTTGTCGATTTCATCCAGAAAGACAATCCCATTTTGCTCAATATTGGTGATGGCTTTTTGTTTGAGTTCTTCTTCATTGATCAGTCGTGAAGCTTCTTCGTCAATGAGTATTTTCATCGCCTCGCTAATTTTGAGCTTGCGCGATTTTTTTCGACCGTTTCCTAAACCTGAAAACATGGATTTAATCTGTTCTGTCATTTCTTCCATGCCAGGTGGCGCCATGATTTCCATTTGCGGACGTGTATCGGCTAATTCGATCTCGACTTCGCGATCGTCGAGCGCACCTTCACGTAATCGTTTGCGAAATGTTTGACGCGTAGCATTTTCATTTTTCTCTTCGGCAGTGGGCGTTGCCGCAAAACCAAAATCACGCGCGGGCGGAAGGAGGACATCAAGAATACGATCTTCGGCGGCGTCTTCCGCACCAGCACGTACTTTACGCATTTCTAATTCACGCGTTTGTTTGATGCCGATTTCGGTGAGATCGCGGATGATGGTATCGACATCACGACCGACATAGCCGACTTCAGTAAATTTTGTCGCTTCAATTTTAATAAACGGCGCATCTGCTAAGCGTGCCAGACGACGCGCGATTTCAGTTTTGCCGACACCGGTTGGCCCAATCATTAAAATATTCTTGGGTGTTATCTCATGACGCAAGGGGTCGGGTACTTGTTGCCGACGCCAGCGATTGCGCAACGCAATAGCGACGGCGCGTTTGGCATTGGCTTGACCGACGACATGTTTGTCGAGTTCGATCACAATCTGTTGCGGTGTAAGGTTCATGGATGCACCGTGCTTATTCTAGTGTTTCGATGGTGAGCGAGTGATTGGTATAAATGCAGAGTTGTGCGGCGATAGTGAGTGATTTCTTAACGATCTCAACCGGCGACAAGTCGGTATTTTCTTGTAGCGCTTTGGCAGCGGATTGAGCGTAGCTGCCGCCTGAGCCAATGGCGCCGACACCATCTTCGGGTTCGAGTACATCGCCGTTGCCGGTGATGATGAGCGTGGATTCACGGTCAGCGACCAGCAGCATGGCTTCTAATCGGCGTAGCATGCGATCGGTACGCCAATCCTTTGCCAGCTCAACCGAAGAGCGCATTAGATTGCCCCGGTGTGCTTCTAGTTTGGATTCGAAGCGTTCAAGTAAAGTAAACGCATCAGCCGTTCCGCCAGCAAACCCCGCTAATACTTTGCCATGAAATAACTTGCGTACTTTGCGCGCCGAGCCTTTCATGACGACATTGCCCAGAGTGACCTGACCATCACCACCGAGTGCCACCAGATTGCCGCGACGTACTGAAAGAATTGTGGTGCCGTGAAATTGTTCCATGGGGTGTCGGAGTAAAAACCAAGCCCCGAACCACCAATGGTGATCAGGGCTTTCGATAAATAATATGCAGCCGGCTAGCGCCACCGACCAGTTGCAATAATCTGCCAACAAGAAAGCTGGCATCCCGACATTCTACAACTTTGCCTTGTGCTAGTTGTTGCAATCCGGTAAGCCATGGTGTGGCGGCGCTGAACTCTATCCGACGTAAATGACGGCAATCTAAAACTAGCTTGTGCGATTGCTGAGCGTACTCGCTTGTTTGCGCAAGCAGTTTGTCGATTGGCAATGAGATCATTGTTGGCAGCACAAATAAAGGTGTTTGCTGTGCGGGCTTTATTTGTGCCGGAGGTGAGGCAGGCGGCGACACTTCGTAGGTGACGCTGTAGTCTACACAGGCCGCTTCATAGGCTTCATCGGCATTCATCAAGCGAAGTAATTCGATCAGTAACCGCCACGCAGCATCATCGACGTCGCGTCTGCCGGGCTGTATGCATTCGCGAATTCTGCTGACTACGGTATCGCCGCCGCGGATTGAAATTTCGCAGGAGGCTTTCTGCCAATGCTCTAGTACATCTAAAAATCCAGCGCACCCTGGAATAGTCATGTCAGTGATCGCAGAAAATTCCATCACAAAGTGATGATGACGCAGTCCGATCTGCTGTAATTGTTCAAGAGCGGCTTGCGAGGTTTCTGTTAGCTTGCCGCGAAAGCTGAGTACGGGTATCTCAGGTTGTGCTTGGACGAGGTCAGGGCCTTGTCTGAGCGCTTGCCATTGCGGAGGCGAGGTTTCAAATTTTTTGGCATAGGTTAGGGCGAGATGATCAAAAAAATCCGCTTGATTTTCTGCGAGTGCTAAATCGAACAACATCCACCAGGCGAGCTGATGATCGTTGCTGCCGCCATCGGCACGCGTGGCTTGCAGCAGTAGCGTTCTAGCTTCATCGGATTGGCCGTTGGCAAATAATACGGCGGCTTCATCCATAACATGCGATAACGGCGCGAGCGTGGGTGAACTTTCAACATTGCTGTCGTGATGCGGCTGCAGTAAGGTAGGCGCGCCAAATTCGGCCACGATTTCTGATTCTATTGAATCAATTTTTTGTGAGGTTTCACGAGCCTCATCGGCTGGCGTATTTTTACTTTGACGACTATCGGGCGTCGCTGTCTTTGTAAACAGTCCAAAAATTTTCACGAGATGAAATTGCCTGATGAGAGAATGAATTCGGATACGAAGCTGAGAAAGCCGCTGCGAATAATTGTGCGCGACCACACTCTCGCGAATCATTACATCGCCAATGTGAACGGATGTCAATCAGACAGCGGGCAATCATGATGATTGCCCTAACTGTTTTATGAAATTGCTGATCGCAACGTGGCGTGAGTTACACGTTGCTCACGTTCAGCTAAATTAAAAGCGTGTTCGAACACCAACTATCAAATTACGCCCAGGCTGAGGAACATAGTCTTTCAGGAGTGATGTTGAGAGACGAATTTCTTCATTCAATAAATTGCGTGCAATCATGAACCAGGTTAAATCAGTAGTTCCATAGCGTTGCGTATAAGACAGATTGGCGTCGACGTTGGTATAACCTTTGGTGGTCGTTTCATCTGAAACGGTGGAGCTGGCTATTCTGTTGTGTGCATCTGAATGGATAACAGAAAGCGATGAGCGCCAACGTGAATCTTGATATCCGGCATTTAGTCCTGTGCGGGCTGCAGGTTGCAAAGGTAGATTGCCTAAGTCATCTAAAGTGCCGCGTGAGCTATCCATAAACACACGACCATACCATCCAGTTTCATATAAGTTGTAGCTGAGTTCAGCTTCTATACCTTTGAGTGTGGCATTCGCTTGTTTGAAATTGCGATCGCGTAAGACGCCATCAGGATCAAGATTGATGATACCTATGTCGCCGTAAATAAAGTTACTGACTTTATTTTGATAGACATTAGTTTTCCAGCGCAGCTTATCTTCTGTCTTTTGCAGCGACAAATCTATATTTCTAGAGGTTTCTTTCTTTAAAGAGGTGTCGCCAACATCGTAAGTTTCGGTTGGGTGATGAGCGCCATTTGAATACAATTCTTCAGCGGTGGGCGCACGCTGCGCAAGTGATGCGGTAGCACCCAAACCATAACCAGGTGTGAAGGCCCACAGTGCGCCGGTTGAGAATGAGCCCAAGCTATAAGAGCGATTTACGCTACTGGCGGGCTTGCGAGAAACGGATTCCAAGCGGCCACCGATATTGATTCGGGTTGCGCCAAAATCGCGCTCTTCCAAAAAGAAGCCTGCAAAGGCGTTGGAATTTGTCCGCGGCACCGTCGGATCAGCGCCATCAAGATTTGCAGCTTTGGTGGTGGCTTGTTCTGTTTGAACGCCTAGTTTGCCGCGCCAGCCAGCAACCGGTAAGTGACTTAATTCCCAGCGTGTTTCGGTCGATTTGTTAGTGAAGCGTACATGAGGATCCGTTCCATTTTCTAGCTCAGTATGCTTGTAGTCGGTATTACCAAATCGTATGCGTAGTGAATCAAAACCATCAAAGGGCGATTTAATCAGGCTATCGGCATCGAAACGAGTTCGTTTGAGATCAATATTTGATTTTTCATCCGCACCATGGATTCCATAAATCTTATCAAGCGTGGCAACGGATAAACCGACATAACCCCAATCCTTGATGAGTGAACCTCCAAAGCCCAGACTGCGTTCGCGATTGCCAGAAAAACTTAATCTGCCAGTATCGCCATCGCCGTATACGCTGCTGTTAAGTGGAATACGGTAATCACTCGAGTGCAGCATGTTGCCATCCGCATGTAAACCGATACTGCCGCTGGAGCCATCAGCAGAGAAACTTCCTGCGACGCCGCGATCAACAGCGCTATAGCGCACTTCAGTTTCGCCGGTGGGCTTCGGTTCCAAGGTTTTGGCAATACGATCATTAACCACATTGACCAAACCACCGATAGCACCAGAACCATATAGCAGCGCAGCCGGACCACGCAGGATTTCAATTTGTCGCGCTGTTGTGCCAGAACTGGCTACGGCATGATCACTCGAGATTGACGAAAGGTCACCATTGCCCATGCCATTTTCCAGCATCTTGATGCGCGGGCCATCCAGGCCTCGAATGATGGGGCGCGATGCAGCTGCGCTAAATCCAGACGTAGTAACGCCTAATTCATTGCTTAGCGTTTGCCCAATGGAGTCCGCTAATTTGTCGCGAAGCTCATCGCCGGAAATGACTTTTGCCGGCGCAAGAATCATGGCATTTTCACTGCGACCAAACGGATCTGCAGTCACAATCACAGAATCAAGTTTTTTTATGTTGTCTTCAGCATGGGCTGTAAGAGTTGCGCCCGCAAACGCGCAAATAATGGCTTGCGCCATATAAGACTGACGTAAATTCATGTAATTCTCCACTGATCAAGCACACACCTGCGGCATATAACCGCAAGGTAAATATTTTTCTAAGGTTGATGGATGCTCAGTGGAGAGCGGGTGGAGCTCTGGAAGAGAAGAGTGCGACGAAAGCGTGTTGAAAACCAAAGCGCATCAGGTTGACCAAGATAAAACTTGGCAGCGCTATGGCAGTAATGTGGAAAAAAGGGACAGTCAGGCTGGCGCCGAGTGTGCCAGCTTCAAGTAAAGCGCAAGAGTGCCCCGCTTGCTGGTGATCAAAACAACCAATGTAAGAGTTTTGATTGCTATAGCTTGAGATGACTTCGGTTTGTAGCGCCGAGTGACTAATCGAATGGGCGTAACCTAGCCATTGAGCAAACAATAAGCTCAGTACAAGCCACAGCGCTACCCTTTGGTAGCTGGCTGAGGGTCGTGTACTGAGATGAGTGTTCACTTTGGTTTTAATGTCATTATTTTTAAATCAAACCCAAATATACCATTCCACGACTTAGTTCAATCGTTCTAGTCGCCGTAGAGTTTCTGCTTGAGTTCGCGTCGCTGCTGGGCCTCAAGAGATAGCGTTGCTGTTGGGCGCGCAAGTAAGCGCGGGATCCCGATGGCTTCACCGGTTTCTTCGCACCAGCCGTAGTCGCCTGCATCGATAGACTGTATCGACTGCTGCACTTTTTTCAGAAGTTTGCGCTCTCTGTCACGAGTGCGTAACTCGAGCGCATGTTCTTCTTCGATGGTGGCGCGATCGGCGGGATCGGGCACGAGCACAGTTTCACGCAGATGTTCGGTGGTTTCGCCGGCGTTTCTGAGAAGGTCTTTTTCCAGCTGCTGCAGACGGGCTTTAAAAAAAGCCAATTGAGCTGCGTTCATGTAATCCTTCTCGCCCATCTTGAGAAGCTGTTCCTCAGAGATGGGGGTGCCGTCACTGACGGCTGGCTTCAAAGTTTTTGTAGAGGTTGCCACGTAGCTTGCTTTCGTAACTGCTGATCTGTCAATTGTACCCAGCGTGCCTGCGATAGCTTTTGCTGATGCGCAGGGCAGACTAGTTGTCTGCTCGGACTGTCTCACTATCCCTGGGAAGGGTGCCCGTAGCAAATCGGGCGCTATTGTAATCGCATTGTCCGCTGTACAGACAAGCTTTTCATATTTTTAATTCAATTGGCAAGTACAGCCGCATAAAACCTAGCTAAAACGGGCCATACTGCCCCGTTTTTTTTATAAAAACTATCACATTTATACCAGACATTGCTCCAGCCCCTCTATGAATATTGAGCGCGGTAATGATTGGCCTATGAAAACTATTTTGCTGCCTCGGACTTCATCCGACGCCCATGGCGCGCCCAGATCGCTGCCCATGGTTTGATGAACCCCCTGAAAAATCACTTTTCGTGAGGCTCCTTCCATCCACAATATCCCTTTGTAGCGCAGCATTCGCGGGCCGTACATCTGTATCAGTTGACCGATAAAATCTTCTAGGCGTGCTGGATCAAAGGCGCGGGTGCTGCGAAAAACAAAGGCGGCGATATCATCGGTATGTCCCCCTTCTTGGTGAGCTGCATGTTCGTGTTTGTGATCATGCCCATGTTCATGATGATGATGGTCGTGGTCACAATGATCATCGCAGTGATGCGCTTCTTCAGATTTTAGAAAATCGGGATCGATATCTAATTTGTCGTTCAGATTAAATCCACGAATATCCAAAATTTCTGCAATAGGCGCATGACCGAATTCAGCACGACCTATAGGCGCGCGCGGGTTAATGCGTCGCAGTCTGGTTTCAAGCAGGCTCAGTTGATCGGTGCTCACTAAATCTGATTTAGATAAAAATAATCGGTCGGCGAAACCAACTTGACGTTGCGCTTCCTCAAATTTATCGAGCTGTTGCATCGCGTTGCTAGCATCAACGATTGTAATTACGCCATCTAATAAATAGCTAGTAGCGATTTCTTCATCCATAAAAAACGTTTGTGCAACCGGGCCAGGGTTGGCAAGCCCGGTGGTTTCGATCACGACGCGATCAAATTTCAATTCACCATTGCGCTGCTTTTGTGCGAGCTGACCAAGTGCGGAAATTAAATCGCCGCGCACGGTGCAACAAATACAACCGTTATTCATTTCAACGATTTGTTCGCGCGTGTCTTGCACTAAAATTTCATTGTCGATATTTTCTTCGCCGAATTCGTTTTCGATGACAGCGATGCGCTGCCCGTGGTCTTCATGTAGGAGACGGTTTAGTAATGTGGTTTTACCAGCGCCTAAAAAGCCAGTCAGTATCGTCGCGGGAATAAGAGCCATGAATTTATTGTGCGTAGGTAGCTAGTGTGGTTTAAATAAATTGCTGCAGACAGGGTTAATCACTCGAGGTTTGTTTTTTTGCGCGCGGGTGTGCGGCATCATACACTTGCGCTAAGCGTTGAAAATCCAGCGAGGTATAGACCTGAGTTGATGCAATCGATGAGTGGCCTAGCATCTCTTGCACCGCGCGCAAATCCCCCGATGATTGCAGCACATGCGACGCAAATGAATGTCTGAGCATATGCGGGTGCACATCGGCGGGGATGCCCAAAACTTGTGCGTGCGCTTTGATGCGGGTTTGAACGGCGCGAGCACTTATCCGATTTCCGCGAGCGGTAATGAATAGCGCATGTGGATCACAGTCGGTTTTTTCGCTAGCAACAGAAGCGCGGTGGCTTAGCCACTCTCGGATCGAGAGTAATGCTGCACTCCCCACGGGAACTGTGCGGCGCTTATTGCCTTTACCGGTGACGGTGACTTCGCATCCATCAAGATCTAGCCAACCGAGCGACGAATGATCGCGCGTTTCTGTGTACTGAACATCAAGCCCAACTAATTCAGAAACGCGTAGTCCGCTTGAGTAAAGCAATTCAAACATGGCGTGATTGCAAAGCTGCTGCGTTAGATCGGTCTTGGAAGTCTTGGTTACATTAGAAGCGTTTGTAGTGTCAGAGGCATCGACCTTCGCGTAGCTACCACTAACTAATCTCACGGCGTCATCGACGCCTAATGCTTTGGGTAGAGCGCGTGCGCGCTTGGGTGCTTTAACACCATCGGCAGGATTTACGGTGAGTTGATGGTGTATCGCCATCCAACTAAAAAAGCCACGCCATGCAGACAACTTGCGTGCAATCGAACTAGGTGACAAACCGCGCGAATGTAATTGCGCAGCAAAGCGTCGCGTATCAAACGCCGTAATTTTAGATAGCGATGAAATTTTCTTTTCAACGCATAGCGCGCCTAGTTGTTCGAGGTCACGCTGATAACTATCTAAAGTGTGCTCAGATAACTTGCGTTGCGTTTGCAAGTGCTGCAGATAGCTAGCGATATGCTGCGCGTCTGTAGCGTTGAAAGAGGGATTCGAATTACTGTCCATGCACTGTGGCGCTGGCGATCTCGCCGATCTGCCGCAGAAAATGAGTATCCATGTCGGCAGTAAAGCGCGCTGGATCGGGTGAGCCAAGCACTAACAAACCAAAGCTGTCAGTTGCGCCTGGCGCGCGAAGTGGAATCAAGGCCACCGATTGAATAGACGCCGCATCGTTAAGCCATTCCACGCCGGGTTTGTTGGCAGAGGGACCGCAATACGGATGTACTTGCTGAGCAGCGAGCATTTTTGCTGCATCTAAATCAGAAGCTTCATGCCACTTCGTATCTAAATCGATCGAAGAATCCCACACTCGCAGACTGGCTGCGGGAACCTTGAAGCAGTCGATTAAGGTATCCAATACTGAATCTGCGGGTTGTTCTGAGCGCGCAGCCAGAAGTTTTAACGTCCATTCATGGATTTTCACCATGATGCCGTCGTTATCTTTGGCATAGCGCGACTGATTCACCAGCTGTAATTCCAGGTTGCGTATTTTTTCGCGTAGCACTTCGACTTGGCGCTCTTGTAGTGAGACAGTGCGACCACCAAGTGCGGTCGTTAGCTTAAAGCTCGCAATCAGGTCTGGGTGGTCTTCGAAAAAGTTGGGATGATCTTCCAGATAGAGTGCAACAGCGTGGGCGTCTGGGGTAGTGGTCATGATGGCAGTCGGCAATCTCGAGTGAATTTCAGGAATTCCCGAATTGTATCTGG
>JACCEC010746979.1_pt1 | contig 22743 bp, 27 predicted proteins | sample 7450121 | NCBI WGS metagenome assembly JACCEC01 (sample SAMN15323455, study PRJNA562643) | freshwater metagenome | isolation source: river surface water | place: USA:Blue River Watershed | collected 2017-08-18 | reverse complement strand
GCGGAGGAACCGACGGTCCCCGAGGAACCCGTTGTGTCCGCGGAGGAACCGACGGGCCCCGAGGAACCCGTTGTGTCCGCGAACGTGTCTGTTGCGTCCACAGAACAAGCCGTTGTGTCCCTGACGGAACCCGATGCGTGCCCGACGGTCCCCGAGGAACCCGTCGTTGTGTCTGAGGAGTCCACGGAGATGTAGAATTTTTTTGTGTCCGCAGTCAAGAAAACCCAACAACAACAATGTCGACGCCTCCTGCTTGGTCGAATTCGAGTGTTCCCGTGCCGGTCAATGCGGGCCGTCGGGTGTATGACGCGCTGACGGCGCGCAAGGTCGATGGCGTGGGCATGTTCCAGCGCCATCCTCTGGGCGAGACGTCCCTTCTGGTCCCTCCGGCGTCCGTGACGGCATACGCGGGCGCGTCGGCGCCTGGCGGCTGGCTGCTTTGCGACGGTCAGGCGGTGAACCGTCAGATCTACAAGAATCTGTTCGAGGTCATCGGGACCACGTACGGCGCGGGCAACGGCTCGACCACGTTCAACGTCCCGAATCTGAATGGAAAGGTGATCGTCGGCACGTCCGCGTCCGAGACGGAGTTCGACGTCCTCGGCGAGACGGGCGGTGAGAAGACGCACACGCTCACGGTGGACGAGATGCCCTCGCACTCGCACGGCGTCACAGATCCCGGCCATGCTCATGGGATCACCGACCCGGGCCATGCGCACTCGTACGTGAACCAGGTGGGCGACCAGGGTGTCAACACGCTCACGACCCAGAATGACGCTGCGGACCAGGCCGACTACGGCCAGACGACCGGTACGAGCACGACCGGTGTCACGGTCAACACTGCGACGACGGGGATCTCGATCCAGAACACGGGCGGTGGCCAGGCGCACAACAACCTGCAGCCGTACATGGCGCTGCGGTACATTATCAAGGTTTAATAAGGTTTCATGAATCAAGCCTTGTCTGCGACAAGGTCCCGCACGATCCGCAAGGTCACCGTCGTGGCGAACATGCCCCAGAGCGTGTCCCCGAGGGCGAGCCACCAGGGGTACCGCTTGCCGAAGATGACGCGGTTGGTCATGTCAAAACAAAAGTACACGGCGAATCCGATGAGTATTCCGGGGATCAGAACGGGATGTTCGGGGTACTTGTCCCCGAGCGGGATCCCGATGAGTACGATCGCGACCGCGAGCGCGACGTACGCGAGCACGGCCGCGGGAAAGACCTCACCGTCGGAGCCGCCTGCGACCTCTTTCCAGTGCTTACGGGTCAGTGCGAGCCATGGGATGTCCACGATCACGAACACGAGCCACGCGATGACCAATTGTTGCCAGAGTTTCATCCTTTTGATACACCCATAGAAAAATGAGACACACGTTCGTCCTCGAGAGCACCGTGTGTTGCCGCAGACGAGACCTGCAGCGGCTGTGTTGCGATGGGAAATGGGAAGAATGTGCAGAGAACCGGTCACGCTTCCGATGTAAACACTGTAATACCACGTATCTCATGCGGGCTACGTGGTACTGCTCGCAATGCAACGGACGACATTCACAATTTTATCAGTCTTCGTACGAGTTCGGGTCGTGTTACTGTCCGGACAACCCACGGGTCCCGATGTTGAAAAAGGACGTTCTCCCCACGGTGATGCAGGACATTGCAACGTCGCCCCCGACGAGACTCCCGATCGAAGCGGTTCTTGGAGCGGTCCACAACAAGGAATTCTTGTTCTATTACACAACCAAGGAATTGCGGGTCAAGAAGGTGTTGTGATCACCCGCTGCTGCAGTTCGCGGCGACCCACTTGGCGTACGCGGTGTCGACGTCGTAGTCGATAAAGTCCTTGACGCGCAGGTCGTACACGGCGATGCCGACGAACTTGTCGAGGTCCCCGAAATTCTCAGGGACCTCCTCGAGTCCCTGGGTGACATCGTCAAACGTTTTGCCGAGTTCCTCGGCGATCTTCTCGTACTCCACGCACCGAAAGGTCCGCATGGACACCGTCGTGGACACTGTGCATGCGAACCGGTGTCCGAGCGTGGGCACGAACACCAGGATGTTCTTCGGGCCCAGCCACTCGAGCTCGAAGGCGCCGGGTGCTGCGAGCGCGGAGATCATGGGGTTTCGGATGGACCCCACGATTCCCACGAGCTGATCGAGCGTGCACGGCTGCGGGAGAGCGATTTCCGTCCCGCGGTAGTGCAGCACCGACGTTTTCATGAGGACGTGCGTCGCGCCGGTGATGCTCCGGAAGAACTGGAGAAGCGGCGGGTTCATATCCTCCAAGCGGGACGCGAGCTGCCATACGGTGTCCTGCGCGCCCTTATTGCGCAGCACGTCCGCCCAGACGCGCAGAAAGTAGTCCGCGGGGAGGGGCTCCTGGTCCAACCGAGACCGTACGAGTTCCGTGAGGACCACGACGTACGCGTCGCGTCCCAGCATCTGCACAAGGTCTCGCACGGACATTTTTCTTGTGTTGTTTGTTGTTCGGTTGTAATTTCAATCGGTACGATCGCAAGAATCGTGTGCGGATTTTTTCGCACGCGAACAAAAAAGAAATGCTGAAACTCATCCACCCCGACACGGTTGCCGAAATGCCCATTCGACCCCCGCCGGACGCGCCACGGTCCCGGACGTCATCTGCGTGTCAATTGCACATGGGTTTGTAACCTCGTGATCAATAAAACACGAATATGGACTCGATTGTGATTTCCGTGGGGAAGAAGCGCGATTTCGCACTCGAAACAGACAAGTACGTTGTTCAGTTCGAGCTCTCGTTTGGCCATGAGCTCTCGGAAGAGATCATTCTGAACACGTCGTATGTCGAAACTGTGGGCCAGATGGTCAAGAGTGTCGCCGACGACTTGTTCGAAATCGCTGTCACGCTCCGAACGACCGATCCGGAACACGTGGGAGAAGTCGATGCCACACCGATCCCTCCGAGTCGTGAGGCGATCATGGCGGCCCTGGGACCCATGAAGCGCTGTCAACAGCGCACATTCGACGAACCGTGCACCATCTGCACCGCGGGATTCACACCGACCCAATTCTACCGCGAGCTACGGTGCGGACACTGCTTCCACAAGAAATGCATTGACAAGTGGCTGTTGGAGTGCGAACCACACTGTCCCAACTGTCGCACCCTTGTCGTTTCGGAAACTTTGGACAAAAGTTCGACGCCTTGTTCGCCGCCGCCGTCGTCGTCGTAGTTCCTCGGGGAAAAAAACATGGATGTTATGACTTTGATTCTGGAGTGGAACCCACGATCCCGTGTGATCCCGTTTGGAAGCGTCCGGCTCGGTGCGGCGCTGGAGGACTCGGACGTGGACCTCTGTGTGCTGTGCGACCACTTGTTCCCACGCGCGACGTACATGGAAAGTTTTCTGGAGTTCATCCGGGCCCGTGCGGAAGACGTGGTCCCCGTGCTGGACACGTACGTTCCCGTGATCAAGTTCGTGTACCGCGGGCAGCACATTGACTGCGTGTTTTCGTGCGTGGACGTGCCAGATCTTCCGGGGCGCGACGTTCCGTGCGTGTCGGTGGAGGACACGCGGAGTCTCCAGGGCGTCATCGCGACCGAACGGATTCTGGCGCTCGTTCCGGAGCGTCGCAAACAAATCTTCCCGCACCTCCTGCGCGTGTCCAAGGAGTGGGCGAAGGCCCGCGGGATCTATTCGAACCCCATGGGTCTTTTGAACGGCATGGCGCTGGCGGTCATGTGTTTGTACGTGTGTCTGTCGGTCCCCGACGAGTTCCCGGACGCGCACATGTTCCGCCAGTTCGTGCGGACGTTTGCGTCCTGGGACTGGGACACGCGGCCTCTTGTGATCGGCACGCTGATCATGCGGGAACCGATGCGGTACATGAATGTGTACACGCCCGTGGAGGACCCGCTGAACGCGCTGTACAACGTCGGGCCCTTTCAGCGCCACGCGATTGTCAACGAGTTCCGCACGGCCCTCGCAACGATCCACAACCCGTGCTTCGTGTACGAGGACGTGCTCGAAACGTTTTTCCGCACGAATCATGTGTTTGCCATGGTTCGTGCGGCGAGTCCGACGCGCGACGCGCACAACGCCTGGAAGGCGCGCGTGGAATCGCGGATCAAGTGGCTGCTCACATGTTTCGAAGGGACCCGCACGGTCCCGACGGTCTGCACAAAGCCGTTCTCCCTCGGGGACCGCGTCACGTTCTTCTTCGTTGCGCTGTCGCAGCCGCTCGACAGCGACGCGGTGTGCACGCGGTTCTTGCAACAGTTCGCGACGCGTCCCGCGGGTTGTGTGGTCACACTCGACTTTGTGCTCCAGAAAGATTTGCCAGCATTCGTGTTTGATTGAGATTTGTGTATACAATTTGTTCGATGAGCACTGCGTCGCGCAAAATGGGAACGGTCACATTGGGCGCGTACCGCGACACGACGTCACACTCCTTCCCGAACGACGGGTCGTGGATGAACATGGTGCACAGCGTGCGGACATACGCAAGCGCTTCGTCGATGGACATGAAACACAGAGGCGTCTGGTGGCGCGGACACGCGTGTGTGCCTGTCACGACGTGGCGGACGGGATCGTACTCCAACGACACGCTGTGGTACGTGTTCAAACGACGCACCAGAAGAACAACGTCTGTCATTTTTTATTCTGTGGGGCACACGGACTTTACACACGGTTTCGAACGACTTTCAAATCCGAATCTTAATCTTTCCCTCTGTCTTCGGTTGCGGTTGCGGTTGCGGTTGCGGACGGGGTGTCATCAGCGAACGCGCGTCCGACAGGTGCGACACGTCGTCGCCCTCCGTGTTGTTGTGACGTTTGAAATCGTCCATCAGCGCATGGCTGAGCTCCTGAAGCGCCATGCGGTCCATGCGGCTGCTGCTGTTGCCACCGCCGCCGTTCGAAGCCGGACGCGACGCCATGGCCAATAGCGTCGCCGTCGCGCCCCCAAAGTCCCGCCGCTGCGGCACAGGACGCGTGCGGTTGTAGTAAAACTCCGACGGTTCACGATGGGACCGTTCGGACACCGACGGTTCACGACGGGTCTCGGTTCTCTCCGTCCGCTGAGACCGTTCGGACTCCGTCGGTTCACGACGGGTCTCGGTCCTCTGGGACCTTTCGGTCCTCTCGGTCCTCTCGGACTCCGTCGGTTCACGACGGGACCGTTCGGTTCTCTCCGTCCGCTGAGACCGTTCGGTTCTCTCGGACCTCTCGGTCCTCTGGGACCTTTCGGTCCTCTCGGACTCCGACGGTTCACGACGGGACCGTTCGGTTCTCTCGGACCTCTCGGTCCTCTGGGACCTCTCGGTCCTCTCGGACTCCGTCGGTTCACGACGGGACCGTTCGGTCCTTTCGGTCCTCTGGGATCTCTCGGACTCCTCGGGCTCGTCGTCCGAGGGAGCGGATGGCTCCTCGGGGGCGTTCATGGTGGTCATGTTGAGAACAGAGTCTTCCATGTCCTCGACGGGAGTTGTGGCGTTTGGAGCGGTGGTCCCTGTGGCCGCCGCGGCGGCTGCGGCTGCTGCGGGTGCGCCGAATTGTTTCATGATCTTCGCAAGTTTGTCGATGGCGAGGACGCGCATCATCATGGACTCGACGGCCTGGCGGACATAGTCGGGTAGGTGCGTCATGTTCCCCTTGGCGTCCACGAGTCGGTCGGCGACGTCGATGTACACGTGGTGGATGTAGTCGTGGAGTTTCATGTAGTACGACCCGCGGAGGTCCGTGTACTGGATCCGCATGTTCCCCGTGACCTTCCGCAGAAGCGTCGTGAGGAACTCGTAGTACAGCGTCTTGATGCGCGGCTCGGCGCGCTCGATGCGCTCGGTCTCCTGACGGATCAGACGGTCGTTCCAGTACCGCACCTGCTGCAGGAACATGACAAAGGTTTCGTTCTTGCGCCACGTGGACACCTTGTTTGCGGTGTCGTGGATCGTACGGACGCCGAGGGTGATCTGCGGGGTCATCATGGCCGCCATGGGAACCTGGTACATGGCACGGACGACGGGATCGTCTCCGCCGTGGAAAATGGACATGGCGGGTCCCGCGGCGGGCTCTGGAGCTGTGGTTGTCATTTTTTGTGTCCGCGCTTTCTTCAAAGAAGCACTGTTTCGAGAAATGTCGTTGAAACGCAAGACGACGGACCTGTTTGTACCGTGGGACATTCTTCGCGAGATCCGCAAGCTCATCGACGATTCGTCCATCCAGAACGAGTTCTCGGGTGTGTTCCACAAGTTCTCCGAACGGCACACGCACGACCATGCGGGTCGTGTGATTTCGACGGGGTGTCGTGCGTCCGCGGACAAGTGCATCGCGCGCGCGACGGTGTCCGGCGGGCAGGGGGACTCCGCGCAGTTTTTTGAGGAGGTCGAGCTGACGTACCACACACACCCAAAGTATTACTACAACGAGTACCACGTGAAGATCGCGCCTCCCTCGGGCGAGGACATCGGTGTCTTTCTGCGCGGAGCGATCGAGGAGAACTCCGTCGTGCACCTCGTGTTTTCCGTCGAGGGCGTGTACGCGCTCGTGGCCAACCCGTGTTTCGTCGAGCAAGCCCGTCGGCTGCTCGAGCGGGGCGAACGGAGCAAGAAGGCGCTTGCGGCGTACAACATTGCGCTCATCGGCGCCGAGATCCTCGGCATGGAAACGCACGAGTGTCGCGAGGCCTGGTCGGTGGACCAATGGCTCGCGTGGATCCGCGGACGGTTCGTGTGTCGGAACGTGGACGTCGCGGACTACAAGCGGGACATTCGCCGGAAGTTCAAGTACCACTGCGAGTCCTGCGACCCGTTGGATGTCCGCCACTTCCAGGGCATTTTCAAAGACATTGTGCGGACGTCGTTCGAGCTCGCGCGGTGCTCGGACCTGAACGCGGTGTCGCACACGCGGTGGTCAGAGGGGAACTGGGTGGACGTGTCGTTCAAGTCGTGGACCGAGTTGGAGTCCCGCGGCGGATTCGAGCTGTCCAAAATTGTGTATGTGTGACATCGGGAACAATGCAAAAGAAAGAATGGACAAGTACGAAATCCTTCGCGAGCTTGGAGAGGGCAAGTTCGGGGCCGTGTGTCTCGCGCGGGACACAGGTACGGACGCGCTTGTTGCAATCAAGAAGACACGGCAGTCGGAGGTCACGCGGGAGTTCAAGATCCACAGCGGACTCGAGCACCCGAACGTGCTGAAGCTCGTCGAGCGCATCGGGCGACGCCTGGTGCTCGAGTACGCGCCCATGGAGCTCTTCGACGTCCTCAAGGACCGTGGGTTTCTTCACGAGTCCACGGCGTGCCGGTACTTCCTCGACGTGTGCCGAGGGCTTGAGTACCTCCATAGTATGCACGTCATGCACCGCGACATCAAGCCCGAGAACCTTCTGATCTCCGAGGACGGCGTGGTGAAGATCGCGGACTTTGGTCTGGCCAAGCGGTCCACACGGGACCGTGCGAGGACCGTCTGCGGGACGGACGAGTACCTCCCGCCCGAGATGATTCGTGAGGTTCCGTACGACCACCGTGTGGACATCTGGTCCACCGGCGTGCTGCTGTACGAGATGCTCGTGGGCGACAGTCCGTTCGCGTCCAACAAGGGACGCAAACGCGTCCACCACAAGATTCTGGTGGGAAAGGTCACGTTCCCCGAATGGATTCCGTCGGAGCTCCGTGACGTGATCATGTCGTTCCTCCAGGTCCGTCCGGACGACCGTGCGACGCTGCGGACCGTCCTCGAGGACATGTGGGTCCATGCGACGTCCCTGGGGCAGGACTCAGATTCAGACGATTCCGACGACGATTCGGACGGGTCGTGGGACACGCTGGACTCGGACGACTCAGACGATCACGAGTGACAACACAACGGTCGCGCACAGCGTTGCAAGGGCCCATGTGAGCGCGGACAGTCCTGCGTACCGGTCGAGGTCCACGACGGCGTGCAGCAAGCCTTTGTTCGAGGAGCCCATGCGGACCGTGTGGACCGTGTGGTTATCTTTGACGAACGACACGGAGTCGATGTTGTCCTTGTCCGCGCCGTGGAGGTCCATGAAGACCGCCACGGCGTCATCGATTTCGCCCGGTGTGCAGTCGTCGTCATTGCCATGATTGTACCGTGGTGACGTTTTTTGGAAGGTTGTTGACATCTGCATACACCACGTCATGTTTTTTGTGAGTTCGTTGGAGGTTGGTCCGTAGAATTATGGGCGTCGAAAGAAAAACAAAAAATGTCGTCGACGACATCACCTTCTGCCGCCGCGGAGCGGCGCAGGGAGTACCGCATGGCCACGATGCAACGTGTGATTGAGGGCGATCGCGAAGCGATGCTCGCACGGGACCGCGAGGACATGCGCTGTTTCGTCAAGAACCGCAAGAAGACGACGGGGACGTCCGGCGAGGAGATTACGGTCACGCCGTCGAACACGGTGCTCTGGCCGCGCGTGCAGCAGATTCTGGATGTCCTGCGGAATCCGGAGTTGTCCGAGGAGGAGCGCGACTTCTATTCGCAGCGGTACAAGATCTTCATGAAGCGCGACCCGCCGTTCCGCAGCCCCGCGGACGAGCTTACCAACGACCGGGACCGGATGCACAACATGTACAAGGAGCGCCGCAAGACGCTGTTGCGTCAGCTCGAGAAAGAACGCGATCCCGCCAAGATTCCTGAGATTCAGGAGCAGCTCGCACGGGTTCGCAAGGAACCCGTTCGGCCGACGAACGTGGTTCTGTGGCCGATTGTCGAGGAGGTCTACCGCGACTGCTACGACATGCGTCGTTCGGAGGCCGAACGGCTCCATTCGATGCAGAGGTACATTATTTATATGAAAACGGCTCCTGTACCGCCAAGCGCAATAGGCGCAGCCGCGGGTGGTGCGGGCGCCGCACCGGGACCGTCCAACCCCGGCGGTGATTCGGAACCTCTGGCCCGTTGGACAGTTTCGGAAACTCGGAAGAAATCTTCCAAGAATTCCAAGAAGGTTGAGGAATGAGCTTGGAGAGTACTGCAAAAGGATGGAATTCGAGGTGTCGCAAACGTCGTCGCAGACGTCTACGACTGCTGCGGCTGCTGCGGCTGCTGTGCCGGCGGCGAAGAAGCCACGTGGTGTTGCGAGCATTCGCCGCAAGATTGGCGGCACAGTGGATGGTTCTGCGGACGAGGATCCCCCTTCGTTAATTCCGGAGGAGTCGTGGTTCCGTCTGCAGAAGGATCTTCTTGCGAGCCAGGCGTATCTCTCGTTTGAGGAAGCGCGCCGCACGGGCACGAACGAGATGATCGTGGTCACCAAGGATCTGAACGAGAAGTGTCAGAAGACGTACGCGGTCATTCCGAGCTGGCGGCTTCTGAAGGACGAGATCCTGCAGTACAAGGAGAAGTCCACGAAGCGCAACTACTACGAGATGTTCATGCGCGAGCAGCGCGTGAAGCTGTACTTTGACTACGAGCTCAAGGGCCCGTTCGACGCCGTCGAGTGCTCGGACGAGGAGGACTTCACGGACAAGCCGCTGGCGGACGCCGAGTACGCGGTGCCGTGGTACCCCGCGCGCGACGGGCGTCCCAGTCGCTGCCACGACACGAGCGTGGCGAGCGTGACGGACGAGGAGCTCGCGCACATTGCGCTCGTGCCGGCGTACCGCAACGTGCGTCCCTCCAACAACCGCATCATGTTCTACCTGAACCGCGTGGTGCACCGTGCGAAGACGTCGATCCGCGACTTTTACGGCATCAACATCGAGGACCAGTGGTTCGCAATCCAGGACTCGAGCGGCGCGGACAAGGTGTCTTTCCACATTGTCCTGACGCGCGGTGTGTACTTTCGCGACTGCTCGGTGCTCAAGGAGTTTTTCAACCGCGTCATGTTCCGGAAGGAGGACCTCCAGAACACGACGCGCTTCCCCGAGTTCACGGGCGTGGACCCCTCGGTGTACGCCATTCACCGGCAGTTCCGCCTGCCGCTGTGCACCAAGCTCGGCGAGCCCAACCCGGAGCCCGGCAAGCGCTGGGGGTCCCGCCCGCTGAAGATGGACGAGAACTTCTCGTGGGAGGACCAGATTGTCACATACTGCCCGCCGGCGCCGGTGCAGGTGACGCTCGAGGACGGCTCCACGGAGATGCGCCCCACGCCCGTGGTGGACTTCAACGTCAAGGAGTTCGAGGCGCGCCAGCGCATTCTGTCCAAGGCGGTGTCCAAGGCGCCCACGCGTGCCGCGCTGGACACGACGGACACGGTGGAGGTCCGTGCGGAGCGCGATCTCCCCGCGATGCTCTTCACGATCCCCGTCGAGTCCGTCGACGACTACGCGCTCTGGGTCGACACCGGCATCAAGTTCAAGCGCGCGGGCGGCAAAATGGAGTCGTGGATCGAGTGGACGAGCCGGTACTGCGCGTGGAAGTTCCGCGCCACCGGCGAGCCGTCGAAGCGCGCGGAACGCGAGAACCCCAACGTCGCCTGCGAGCGCCTGTGCGTGGGCAAGTGGAACGGCTTCGACCCGACGTCGGACCTGCATCTCTTCCTCGCGCACGTCGAGCGCGTGGGAACCGGCAAGGTCCGGTACGCGTCGCCGGACGCGCCCGACGAGGCGCAGGAGCTCAACGGCGCCGAGCTGGTCAAGATGTACAAGGACGCGTCCCTCGAGCACATCGGGCTGCTGCACAACGAGATCGCGCAGGCGTTTATGCTCAAGCACCCGAACCACGTGTACTCGAACGGCAACTGGTACTTCTTCGACGGTACGCGGTGGCTCAAGGACGCCGAGGGCATGTGGCTCGCGCGGAACATTCTGCGCTGGCAGGTGGAAATCAACATGAAGCTCAAGGAACTGAAAGAACAGTTCGCCATCGACGAGGAGCAGGTCGAGGAAGCCGGCGCGCCCGGTGGCGGCCACGGCGGACACGGCGGCGACCGTCGGCGCCGTGGCGCGGACCAGGACACGGAGGAGAACTTCGGGCACGTGCTGACCGAGGAGGAGAAGCGCAAGATCGCGGCGCAGAAGCTCGCGGCGAAGCTCAAGGCCGTCAAGCGGATCACGCAGGACGCGTCCATTGGCAACAACAACGCGCTGCGCACGCTGTACTTCAACGATCGGTTCGTCGAGGACCTCGAGACCCGTCTGGACCTGATTGCGTTCCGCAACGGCGTCTTCGACCTCGAGGCCAACGCGTTCCGCAGCGCCGAGCGTGACGACTACATTGTGCTGTCGACCAAGTACGACTACATCGCGGAGGAGACGATCCGCATGAACCCCGAGGAGTACGCCAAGTACCTCCGCGCCCGGCGGATGGTCGAGCGGCTCCTGCGGCAGGTCTATCCGGACGCCTCGCTGCGGAAGTACGTCCGCCGCTTCCACTCGAGTCTGCTGACCGGACGGTGCCCCAACGAGTACATCCACTTCTTCACGGGCGTGAACTCGAGCCAGACGGGCGCCAACGGCAAGTCCACCATCGACCTGTTGCTGCTGACGGTCATGGGCGAGTACGCTACCGTCGGGCACCCGTCGCTGCTCACAGGCGCGCGCGAGGCCGCGGGAGGCACCAACTCCGCCATGGTGGCCCTGCGGTGGCGGCGGTACGTGTCGTTCCAGGAGGTCAACGACAACGGCAAGGGCACGGTGACGCTGAACATGCAGGTGATCAAGGGCCTGACCGGTGGCGACCCGCAGACCGCGCGCGAGCTGTACGAGAAGCAGGCGACGCCGTTCCTGCCCACGTGGAAGGTGAGCGTGTCCGCGAACAAGCTGCCGCCCATGAACTCCGACGAGGGCGGTGCGCGCCGCCGCGTGCGCGACATTCCGCACGTCGCCAAGTTCGTCCCCGCGGACGAGATCAACAACCCGGAGTGGGAGTCGCTGCGCAAGCAGAAGCTGCTGCACAAGATGGACCCCACGATCAAGGAGGAGATTCGCGACAACCCCTACGTGCGCCTCGCGTACATGCACATCCTGCTGGCGGAACACGTTCACTTCCGCAAGGGCTCGTCCAAGGGCGAGCTCACCAAGTGCCGCGCGGTCATCGACCACACGTCCAAGTACCTCAAGGCCCAGGACGTCTGGCGGACGTGGATGGAGGAGATTCTCGAGCAGGTCGAGGTCGCTCTGCCCGTCACACCTTCGGCGTCGGCGGTGGACATGGACGTCGCCGCGGACCCGGACGTCGCCGCAGGTGCCGAAGGCGAAGAACCCGAGGACGACGACGACGTGTCGAGCGTTGTGTCGGACGACGACGACGAAGGCGCTGCGGATCCGGAGGAGGGCGCCGAGCCCGAAGAAGTGTCCCCGACGCCTCTGACGAAGACCGTGTCCATCGACACGGCCAAGACGATCCTCCTGCAGAGCGACCTGGTGTACATCTTCGCGCGCCAGCGCCGGCAGATCATGTCCTACGGACTGACGGTCCGCCGTGAGGACTTTATTCTGGAGCTGAGCAACCCGACGCGCCTCGGGATCCCGCTGAAGCCGTGCGTGTACGAGGTGACGCCGACGGGCCAGCGGCTGGAGATTACGGAGCCGCACTGGCTCGGATGGAAGGTCACGGACCCCACGCTTCGCGACGAGATCGCCATCCACCGCAAGCGGAATGACTAAGTGTTGTGTTTGATTTGTAAATAATACACCATCCAAATCGCGCCGCCGACGGCACTCACGGATCAGTTTGTTCTCGAAGAACAACAGCAGATGTTCAAGCCTGTTGTAAAACGCCACGACGAACGCGCGAGCGATGTTTATAGAGCGACCGTAATGACATTGTCGGGTTCGGTGCGGCGCCAGAGGTGGCACTGGTACCCGCTCATGGATCCCTCGAACACCGCATGAACACAAGACGAGGCGTCCCGGACGTTGATGAGCTCGAACTCCCGCGGGGCGCCGGCGACGTTCGCGGGAGCTCCCTGGGTGATCTCATAGACCTTGGCGGCGGCCTTGTGGATCCGCACGGTCTCCGGATGGAACATGTGCAGGAGGTCGTCCTTCTTCGCGAGAATCGCACGGGTCCGCTGGGCGACGTTCGGCGGCACCGACGGCGACGTGGCCTTGCGCGTGCAGTCGTCGAGCCACGGGTCGAGGTACTGCGTCGTCACGACGTCGTACCACTCAAAGTACGTCGCCACGAGCTGCGGACGCGCGCCGTGGTACTTCCACAGCTTCCGGAAGCGGTCCTCGGCGCGGTCGGCGTTGTAGAACTTGTCGGGGGCCGTGAGCGCGCGCTTGACCGTCTCGAGCTCGTTCTCGGCGATCCACAGCCCCCGCTCGAAGAACATGTCCTCCACACGGACTTCGTACGACTCGAGCATTTTGGTCTCGAGCTCCGCGCGGACCGCTTCGTACTTGGTGCGCGTCGCCACGAGGTCCATGTCCGGCGCGCCGAAGATGATCTCGCGGTACACGACGCTGTGCACCGCGCTGAAGAACGCGAACAGATGTTCGTTCTGATGGCGCGCGTCCGGCTGGAACGGGGGCAGTGGGATCTCCAGAACGAGCGTAATGTAATCGTACACCTGACGAATCTGCGGCGTGTCCAGGAAAGCAAAGTCGCGGTTCCCACGGTTCTTCAGGTCCCCGTGGAACACCGTCAGCCACGCCTTGTAGAACACGTCCCGCGAACACGTCCCCAGGGTCGAGAACGTGTCGCGGACGTTCGCGATGCCCTCGAGGAGCTTGTCGGCGACCATGCGCTTCGATTCGCGCGTGATGTAACAGAAGTGGACATCAAAGTCGCCAAAGGGATCCACGAGGTTCACCGTGAAGGATTCCATTTCCCACTTTTTCTCTCTGTCCCGCGCGAAACCCGTCAGTGAACAATGTGTGCCGGATTTTTCGATGTCACCATGGAACAGACAGAACAAAAAAAAATGCGTGACACGGATGAACGCGGATCGGTTATTTTTGAGTGGTTGGAAGACGCACGGGTTCTTGTGATCAATGTCGGGCACCGTGTGGATGTCCCGACGTTGTTCGCATGGTTCGCACCGGAGCGCGTGGTGCTCACGTCGGACTTTTACTTCTCGAACATTCCCGAAGTGGTCCGCAGTGTGTACGTGTGTCTCCAACGGTGCCCGACGGTCCGCGCGGTGGTGCTTACGGGTTTTTTTCGGTCATTTGACATTGTGCACATGTTCGCGAAGCTCCCGTTGCAGTACGAGATCATGCTGGACGGAATGGAGCACTTGAACGAGTACCGCGTGGATCTTGCGGGGGACGAGGAGGTCATGCGGCAAGTTCGAAGGACATGATGACAATCTTCGGGTCCCGCTGGAGCTCCGCGAGCTGTGCGCGGGCGTCGTCCTCGGTCGCGAAGCACCCGACGAGCTTGGACGCGTCGTTGAGGAAGCACGTGAGCATCCACGGACGCCCATGGAGCCGTTCGAATTCGCGGAAAATGGCGAGACCCGGCTCGAAGTCGCGCCACTCGGGCTGGAGCAGATCGAGGAGGTGAACGATGTTCATTTCTTTTTTACTTTTGGGTTGTACGAACCTTCCTACGGCGGCCATGACCGAATTTTGCTTTCTTACCTTCTGCAATCTTGAATTCGATGGCACCCAGGTGAGCCGTATTATTGAACTGGCTCATGTTCCAATTTTCGAGAAGCGTGTCGCGGATAAGTGCGTAAACGCCTTTGAGACGTGCGTCGTCTTTGTTCAAAAGCTCCTGGAGGTTAGCGACATGAATCCTTACCATATCACACGATGTGCGTGCTCTCACATTTGCCGTTCTCTTTTGACCCTGAATGAATGCTGCTTCACCAAAAACACTAACCATGGGGTAATAGGTTGCCACAACGACGTCACCAACAACAACATCCGCAGTGCCTTTCATCAAAAACACGATGTCATTTGCATCTGCGTCTTTCTGAATAATGAGTGCACCCGGATCGGCAGATTGAGTTGTGAAAACTTTGTTATGAGCACCTGCTTTGATTTCATCCTCACTGTACAATGTTAAATTCCCCGTTTCAAATATATCCTTTGCCACATCATTCGGAACACTTGCAAAACCCGGAATTTGTTGAATAATGGAAACTCGAAGGTTTATGATGTCATCACGCAGACGTCTCACTTCATTGGCTAAGACAATTTCGAGGTCGCAGTACGGATCCACGCTTCGGTAACTAATCGGCGTTAAAGTATCGAGTAAGCCTACATAAGCGCCCACCGGAAGAGTACCATTTGAAATAAGTCTGCCATTCGTTTCACGCATAACTGCGACTGTGTTCGGACGCCTAACTTTATAAACAATCGGAGCGAGCGAATAAACATCGAGTATCGTTTGGTTCATGCCGAATACTTTAATAATTGGCGACTGCTGACGTGGATTCTGCGCTTCCAACGGTATGTCGTCTATGTCACGGTACCTCATCGCTGCGAGACGCGAAGAGAGTGCTCCCATATTTCTTTTTTTTGTTTAAGAGACAAGCAAAAAAATGTGTGCAGAATAAAAACAAAACGAAAATGGCGTCGACCACGGATGACCGTGTCGCACAGCTTGAAAAAATGGTTGGGAAGCTCGGTGCGGAGATGCCATCGGTTGTTACCGACACGGAACAGTTTATCAAGTTTGGGGCAATCGTTCCACTTATGCTCATCCTGAGTAACCATTTGGGTAACTACCTACCTCTTCCGTTAACATCGGAAACGCGGTTAGGCAATTTGAAGCGCTGGGCAAGTTTGGGGCTTATTTATTTGTTGCTGGTGATCTCGTTCATGGGCTCCATTGATTACACAGATTTCGGACTGAAAGACAAGAAGCTGTACCCGCTATACGACACGATTGCCGCATTGTTTGCCATGATTCTCCTGCTCATGGTTCTGCGCCTTACGCACTGGTGGATGTACGCGGTTGTCATTGTCATCTTCGTCGTGATGCTCGGGCTGTATTACAGTGTCAAGTGGGACGTGCAGACAAAAATCGATCGGGATCCCACGTATTCTATGAAAAACGCAGAAGAGCCCTCGAAAAAAATCATTGCCGCCCGCTGGCTTGGCATAACCCTCCCGTGTGTCATCTTCATTTTCTACTATTTAAGTTGGTGCTTTGTGAACGAACACTTCGCAGACTTTTACACAACATCGAGCGTTGTACACTTCTCAAACGAAAACTACATTCAAAACTGCGAGGTAAATTACGTCAAACGTTTAGGTTTTATGGAGTTTGGACTTCACCCGCGACCCGTCACAGACGCAGACGCGTTCGCCGCGATCACATCGAAGCAACACTTCCCGAGTCGGGCATACAACCCATTCGGCGGATTGTTTGTTGGAAAGGATAAAAAGGTACAAAAGCAGCAAAATGAACTCGCAACCAAAATCATAAACTCGGAATCGATTTCCGATGCTGCAAAGCGTGAAAACTTATTGTACCTTGCGAATACGGATCATGTCGAGAGCATAGGACCGTTGAGACAAGGTCATGCTGCGACCAAAGATAGTTCCAACACAATGCCCAAAGTGGTCCCCGACAAGGTCGTGCGTGACATCTCTGGATAACGCGTCCCTCTTGGGAAACGCCTTCTAAGTTCCGGAAACCAAGAATCCGCACGGAATTCTGCCGACCCCCGCGTGACCTAGGGGACTCCAAGGAGCATACAAGTAAAATAAAGTCAGTCTTTTCCTCAGAGATGTCTCGTTACACGCCCAGTGTTGTCACGGTCTCGTACAAGACTTTTGATCCCGCGAACCTCGTCGTCGGCGACGAGCCGTACGCCCTCGAGAAGGGTGGAAAGCTCGTGAACCTCAAGTACACGCACGAGGGCCGCACGTACGACAAGCTGCGCATCCAGACGCCCGCGATGGCCGTCGGCAACGTCTTCAACAACGTCGACGACAAGACCGGGCAGCTCGTGAGCTTCACCGTCGCGCTCAACCTGAACCATCTTTTCACCGACGACGCGCAGCAGGTCATGGACCCGCCCGCCGCCGGCGCGTCCCCCGCGCTCCTCGAGAAGTACGCGCAGCGCGTGTTCATCGAGAAGCTCGACTCCATCGACCAGGCGACCATCGACAAGGCGGCCACCAACGGTTGGTTCAAGGAGAAGGGGGGCAAGCCCATGGAGCGCGAGAAGGTCGAGGGGAAGTTCTCGTCGACCGTCCACTGGCCGACGGATCCCAAGTACACCCTCGGGATCCGTGTGAAGATCACGCTGCGCGACGCCATGGAGAACAAGGTCGTCATCTCCGACCAGCACGGACGCGACGTGACCTTCTACAAGGTCGATCCCGAGACCAACGCGTGGGTGTACAAGTACGACGACGCCTACGCGTCCACCGCCGGCGAGCCCGTGTTCAACATCGACGCCGTCCGCGGACGCAACACCCGCGTGATGCGCTCCATCATCGAGTCGAACAACGCATGGATCCAGACGGGCCTGTCGTGCTCGTGGAAACTCGTGCGCATCCAGGTCGAGGTCCCCGACCAGACCGCCGACGCGGCCGCATGGGTCGATGAGGACGACGCCCCCGCTATGAAGCGCCGCAACGTCGACACAGGCGAGGGCGCTGCGGGCGCGGGTGCCGGCGCTGCTGCCATGGCCGATGAGTAAAAAATGTGTACCACATGTTTGTAAAAATGTCAACACATGCATTGAGATATCTTCAAACGGGGAACGCAAATGTCTTTCCACAGGACACACGGGGACACACTCTCGAACAAATGAAGAGGGACGGACTCCTCGGACAGGGCACGTTCAAGAACGTGTACAAGTACGGGTCCGACATGGTCCTTCTGGTCCCCAAAGGTCAGCCCGACGAGTTCTTGCGGGACGCCGCGAAACAGATGGTGATCGCAGAGATCTTCCAGACACATTACGTTTCGCTCGACCCCGAACAACGCCTGCACTTTGCGAGAATCCCACGGATCCAATGGATCGGATGGATCCAGGGGACCCCGGTTGTGCTCATGGAGCGCGTCCCCGACGTTCTCGACACCGTCATGACCAAGAAGCGCGACCTCAAGACCTTCTGCGTCTGCATGTACCAACTGACCCGCACGATCCGCTGGCTCCACAAGAAGTGCAAGTTCATTCACGGGGACCTCAAAATGAACAACGTCGGTCTGCGCACACTGTCGTCCTGCCCGATGGTCCAGGCGTACATTCTCGACTTCGGCTTCGCGTCCTTCGAACTCCCCGATGTGACCGTCCCGCCCCAACACATCTACATGGACACGTCCACGCGCCGCGCGGGCCCGCACGGGAACAACGACATCCTCTTCTTCCTCGTCACATCCTACACCGCGTGGCACGACGTCCTGCGGTACCAACGCAATTCCATCCAAAGCGCGCTCGAGGCGTACGTCATGTATCTCGTCGACACGATCTTTGCACGGGTTCGCAGGGATCTCCCGGGAGCCGGCGCGGTCGCACAACACTACTCCGTGTACAACCCCGGGACCGCGGGCCCCACGTTCGACGACGCAGTGCAGTTGGACGTCGTGCGGGTCATCCTCGCGTCCTTCAAGGCAGACGCATGTGTCGCGAGGATCCTGCACCAGTCGTCCGCGGACCCCGAGGACGTCCAGATGCTCCAGCGCGCGCGCGACCAGATCGCACAGATCACCGACGAACTCGCACGGGTCCGCACAGACGCCCAAAGCAAGGCCGACGAACTCGCACGGGTCCGCACAGACGCCCAAAGCAAGGCCGACGAACTCGCACGGGTCCGTGCGGACGCCCAAAGCAAGACCGACGAACTCGCACGGGTCCGTGCGGACGCGCTTGCGAAACTCGCGCAGGTGCAGAAAGTGGTGGACGTGTCATCGCTGCAGAAGACGCTGGAGACCATGTCGTTCGAGGACAGAAAGCGTGTGTACGAAAGTCTCCGGGACGACCCGCAAATCGTCGCGAACCGGAAGCAACGCGTGCGCGCGTTCCTCAAAAAGCGCTTTCCCCCGCAGTCCCCCGACGTCAGTAAGTAAGTAATCTGTTTTTTTACACTCCAAGAGCCCGCGCGATGGCGTCCGCACCCGGGCGCTCCGTGGGAACATACTGAATCATTCGCATCACAAGGTCCGCAAGGACCTTATCGCAGCCAGCATGCACAAGCAGGTCCTCGAGACACACGCGCGATGCCTTCGGGATCTGACTGAAGAGCAGACGGGCGTCGCGACGCGCGCGCAGGGCGGTCGTGTAGCGCTCGTCGTCCTCCATTTGGAAACGCATCAGCGTCAGCGTCCGCTCCCCGAGCGTCCCGAGGGCGTACGGCGTCGCGAGCTCCGGGATGGGTTCGTCGGAGTCGACAAACGCCCGTGCGTTCTGCTTCGCGGCGAACGCGCACCACTCCGGCATCATGCCCAGCACGAACTCGAACCAGCACAGCATGTCCTCCTCGCTCGTTCCGGGGAAGAGAACGGTCCGCGTCGCGATCTGGAACGCGATGCATCCCAGGGACCAGATGTCCATGGCGTACGTCGAGAGCCCGACGTGTCCGAGGATGATCTCGGGCGCGCGGTACCAGCGCGTTGTAAAGTACGGGAAGTTCTCTCCCGTGTACCGAATGGCCATGTCGAGGTCCTCGCGGGCACATCCGAAGTCGATGAGCTTCGGCACGCGCCCGACGAGAATCACATTCTCGGGCTTGAGGTCCGTGTGGATGAACCCCGCACCGTGGAGCGCCGAGAGTCCCCGTGCGATTCCGGTGACGACCTCGCGCACGTCCAGAACCTTGCCGTCGTACAGCGCATCGCTCAGGCTACAGTCACCCTTCTCGAGCACAATGTGCACGTGGTTCTCCGAGTACGCAATGTCAAAACATTGGACCACGTTCGCGTCGCCACGGACCCGACGGAGCACCGCAATCTCCCGCGCGGCCGCCATGTCCCGCGACTGGGTCTTCATCGCGACCTCGCGAAATCCACGTTCCGTGTCCAAACAGCACCACACGTCCCCGAACGATCCCTTGCCCAGCGAACGAACCCGCGTGTACCGCGCGGGTCCGTCGTGGCTCGTTGTCGACGTTGCAAATACTTCCGCCTTGCGCTTGAGAATGCTCAAGGTGGTTGCCACCGAATGGCGCATTTGTCCTTTTTTGAGTGTGCGAGTCATCACTTTTTTGAACATGGTGCGTCTCGATGGAACGTGGGCGCCCCTCGAAATCCGATGCACTTTCTGGAAACTGGCTTGCCTGTTTCCGGTACGTCGTAAGACAAAAAGCATGATCATGTATGCTGTCCTGCGGACGCAGTGCCTCATTCGCAACGGGATTTTGCCATCGAACACCAAGGCATTGGAGTACTGTGCGGTGTGCATGGACGTGGACGCGCGCGACTCCTCCAAGCACATCGATGTGATTGCGAACTACGCGCGGTCCTTACAGGTCATCGGGTTCCATCCGAGTTTTTACGACGCGTACATTTGCACATTACCTGTCATGGAACAACGCGCACGAGTACATTAAAAGAAACATGGATTCTGCGGTCCTTGCCCGTGTGTGCGATGCGATCCGCACGGCGTCCGTGCGACACCGCGTGTACGGGAACGGGCTCATGACGGTCCATGTGTTTATGCAAATCTTCGGATTCGACAACCCGCGCGTTTCGTACGAGGCGTGCTACCTCAACATCGGGGACTCGTCCGTCCGTCACTTCCGCACGGTTATCGACGGGGAACCGTGCGATCCCACAATCTTCCCCGCGTCCGTCACGGACGTGACAACGACGCTCGAGCCACAGCACGGTGTCGTCATCGACTTCACCGAGACCCTGTCTCCCCACTTTCGTGAAGCTTTGTTCGAGCGGACACTCGCGTCCAAGTCGACCGCCGTGTACTGGACGCTGTGCCGCGACGCGACCTACAAGGTGCTCGAAGATGTCCTGCGGGACGTGGAGCTCCAGGGACAGCTTCCGTTCACCACCGCGAAGCGCAAGGTCCCCGCGCGATCCCATCCGTGTCCCTGCGGCTCGGGAAAAAAGTACAATGCGTGCCATGCGAACTTGTGGTTTTAAGTGACAATACATAAAAACATGGATCTGTCCTCGTGTTTCTGGGAGTTCGTGCGGGTCGCATGCATCCATGGGGTTTCGGACGAACTCAAGATGACCGAGATGTTCGCCAAGGTGCACACGTCCGTCACGCACCAGCTGCCCTTGCAACTCTCGTACGAGACGTTGTGTCCGCGCGACTTTCTTGCGTACATGGTGGTCCCCGTCGGTGTCGTGTTCAAGCCGCACTGCATCGAATTTCACGACATCAACGTTTTGTTCAGCGCCGTTCCTGAGATTCTTCTGTTCGCCAACGACGCCGCACGACTCGATCGGGTCCTCGAGTGCCACCGGCACATCCGCGAGGCCATCGAAATCGAAGAGCTTCTCACGGGCCTGGAGATCTAATTTCGACAATTTCCGGCTTCGAGTCCGGATGCGGACCCACGTTCACCAAAAAGGCGTCGATGGGTTGCCGCGGGGACATGTGATCAAGGTAACGCCGCACCTGCGACTGCATCGCAGGTGTCACGTTCATGACGCTCTTGAACTCCACGAGCGTTCGCTGCGGGAAGCAGGACGTGTTGCTCTCGATGACCATGTCGAGCCGCTGGAACCCGACGGAGATCCCGCGGTACGTGATCGGGATCACGACCTCCGTGGACACAATCGCGCCGGTGGACATGCGCAGTTCGTGCGCGACGGCGTTCTGGTACGTCGACTCCGAGTGCCCGGGACCGAGCGCGTCGAAGACACGCTGGACCGCCTCTGTAAGTACAGCCGACATTTTCTTGTTTACGTTTGGGTTCATGGGTACACCGTACGGTACTGACGGATTTGGAAGACGAACACGCGGTTGCTCAGGGCATTGTCGAGGTAGAAGTCGAAGAAGTTGGTGTTGGTCGACGTGTTCGCCGCGCGGAGCTCCATCTTGATCAGGTTGTCGTCGTCCGCGGCCGTGTTGTTCGCGACGGTGATCTTCGAAGACAGTCCGGTCGTGCGGCACCCGGAGTACCGGTTCGTAAACTGACGGTGCGCGTTCGTGTCGTAGCGGTAGTAACCTCCCTCCATGACCAGTGCGAACCCGACGTTGAGGTTCGACAGCGACACGGTGTAGAAGATTTGCTTCGCACCGTTGCCCTTCGCGGAAATGTAATCGAGGATCACACCCGTGTTCGAGTTCCCGTTGTTGCCTCCGGTACCACCCGACGAGTACCCCGCGAAAGTCGCTACGACTCCGCTGAGACTCACGAGCGCGGCCCAGTGCGCGACGCTCACCGCCGACAAGTTCGAGCTCAGACTCGTAAGAGCCGCCCAGTGCTGGATGGACATTGTGTTCGTCGACGAACTCAGACTCGAAATGGCACCCCAGTGCTGGACGGACATCGTGTTCGTGGACGAGCTCAGACTCGACATGTACGACCAGTGTTGGATGGACATCGTGTTCGTGGACGAGCTCAGACTCGACATGTACGACCAGTGTTGTACGGACGCGACATTGGTGTCAAAGCTCAGATCCGAGATTAACGACGACACGAACGAGATCGCACCCCAATGCTGGACGGACATTGTGTTCGTGGAGGAACTCAGGGACGAAATGGCGCTCCAATGCTGTATGGACATCGTGTTCGTGGACGAACTCAGGCTCGACATGTACAACCAGTGCTGTCCCGACGCGGTGTTCGTGTCGAAGGACAAGTGGGACAGCGCGGACGTCAGCATTTCACAGCACACGTCCGCGGACGACGAGATGTTCTGAATGGTTGTCCAGTGGACCGCGGACGTGTTGTTCAAACTTGAGATCGCAGCCCACTGCTGGACGGACGCAGTGTTCGTGTCGAAGGACAGATGGGACAGTGACGACACCGTGGTCGAT
>JACCEC013290998.1_pt1 | contig 22746 bp, 19 predicted proteins | sample 7450121 | NCBI WGS metagenome assembly JACCEC01 (sample SAMN15323455, study PRJNA562643) | freshwater metagenome | isolation source: river surface water | place: USA:Blue River Watershed | collected 2017-08-18 | reverse complement strand
CTCGATGCTGCCGTCGGGACCGCAGATGACGACGGCCGACGGGCTCTGCTCGGTCGCCATCGACAGCACGCGCAAGCGCGCCTGAGCCTGCCTGAGCTCGCTCAGACTGCGCTCGAGCTCCTGGGTGCGCTGTCGCAGTTCGAGGCGCAGCCGCACCCGGGCGCGCACCACCGCCGGATTGATCGGCTTGTGGATGAAATCGACCGCCCCGGCAGCGAGCGCACGGGCTTCACTGGCGCTGTCGCACTGTGCCGTGACGAATATGACCGGAATGCTGCGACTGACCGGATCGCTCTGCAGGATCTTCAGCACCTGATAGCCGTCAATTCCGGGCATCATGACGTCGAGCAGGATCAGGTCCGGCACCTGCTCGCGCACCAGCTTGAGCGCTTGCGGGCCCGAGGTGGCGAACTGGATGTCGTAGTCGCCCGCCAGGCTGGAACCCAACACGTCGAGGTTGAGCGGTATGTCGTCGATGATCAGGATGCGGGCGATCGGGTTCATGCGCGGTAGATCTCGGGGATTGGCGGCCGGAAAGGAAGGGCCCCGCCACGGCGGGGCCCGGTCGCAGTGCCAGGGCTTTTCAGCCCGGACGGGGCATCAGGCCGCGAGTGCCAGGCCCTTGTCGGCGCTCAGGCCGGCGGGAGCGGCGCGGACACGGCGACGCAGCTTGCGGCTCCAGCCGAAGGCAGCCAGTGCGCCCAGGATGGGCAGCGGAGCGGGCACCTCGATCGCCATCTGGTTGTTCAGCGCGGTGATGGTCTCACCGATGGGAATATCCCAACTGGCGGAAAAATGGGCGACTGACGTGCCGCTGGTAAAGTATGACGGTGGATGTACCGTTCCACCCGTGCCCGTAAGAGTGGCCGGATCCATGAGCGCGCCAGTCTCCGTCAGGCTGATATGGCGGGTGGCGGACGGACCGGACCCCAGCAAGCCCACCGTCGCCAGGTCGAACCGGTAGTCCGGATCATTGATGGTCGCCGTGTAGGTCAAGGTCCCGGCGCCATAGCGGAAGCCGCTGGGTGTGTACTCGAAGGTGTAGTAGTTCGGCGTGAACGGGTTGAAGAAGAAGTTGACCGGATCGTCTGGATCGAAGTTGCCCGGATTCGAGCTGTCAAAAGTAAAGACAAAATCCGACAAGGTGATCTTGCCGTCGGTCAAGGTGGCAGTGGGGGTCAAGTCACTCAATTTCGCCTGCACGGCCTGCGCCGGACCGGCAAGGGTGAGCGACAAGGTGCCAGCGAGCACAGTCGCTTGCGCGATCGTTGCGAGTCGAGGTCGTTTCATTTCGATATCTCCCTGAAGTGAATCCCTGTATGCGACAGGGGGCGCTCTCCAGGATCGACAGGCGGCCTCGCGGCATCCCGAACATCCCGGATTAAGGTTTCATCTTTGCATATTCCAAGTCGGCTTGCAAACAGCCGATGCAGCAAGAATCCGCTTCAGGTCATCATTTGCAGGCGGCATCCAGGGCGGACATCGGCCTGCCCCTTCCACCGCCGCAATAATCGACGGCACATGAAGATCCTGCACACCTCCGACTGGCACCTGGGGCAGACGCTGCACCAGTACGAGCGCGGCTTCGAGCACGCGCGCTTCCTCGACTGGCTGCTCGACCAGCTGGAAGCCGAACGGGTCGATGCGCTGCTGATCGCCGGCGACCTCTTCGACAACACCAACCCGTCGGCCGCATCGCAGCAGCAGCTCTACCGCTTCCTGCAGCAGGCCCGGGGGCGCGTGCCGCATCTGGCCGTCGTCATGACGGCGGGCAACCACGACTCGCCCGGCCGCATCGAGGCGCCGGGCCCGCTGCTGTCGCTGCTCGATGCGAGCGCGATCGGCGCGGTCGGCTCGACCCGTTGCGACGAGCCGGACGCGGCGCTGGAGCGGCTGATCGTGCCGCTCAAGGACGCAAGCGGGCAGATCACCGCCTGGTGCATCGCGCTGCCCTTCCTGCGCCCGGCCGACCTGCCGCGCCTGAGTAAGGATGCGGTCGATGGCGAGGGCGACGCCTACCTGGCCGGCATGGCCGAGCTGCACCGCCGCGCCTGGCAGCTCGCCCGCGACAAGCGCAAGCCGGGCCAGGCGGTGATCGCCATGGGCCACTGCCACCTGCGTGGCAGCCAGGTATCGGAAGAGTCCGAGCGCCGACTGGTGGTGGGCGGCTCGGAGATCCTGCCGGCTTCGCTGTTCGACCCCGGCATCGCCTATGTCGCGCTCGGCCACCTGCACCTGGCGCAGCGCGTCGGCGGCGACGAGACGCGGCGCTACTGCGGCAGCCCGCTGCCGCTGTCGTTCTCCGAACTCGACTATCCGCATCAGGTGCTGCTGGTCGAGCTCGATGGCGAAGCGGTCGCCTCGGTCAGGGAGCTGCGCGTGCCGCGCGCGGTCGAGCTGCTGCGCGTGCCGGCGCAGCCGGCGCCGCTGGAGCAGGTGCTCGCCGAGCTGACTGCGCTCGACCTGCCCGAGCGGCCCGACGCCGAGCAACCCTATCTGCAGGTGCGCGTGCTGCTGGAGCACCCCGAGCCGGGGCTGCGCGCGCGCGTCGAGGCGGCGCTGGCCGGCAAGCCGGTGCGTCTGGTGCGCATCGAGACCCGTCACGCCCGCAGCGCGCGCGAGGCGGCGCCGACCGTGAGCGTCGAGGAGCTGGCCGCGCTCGCGCCCGCCGACTTCTTCGGCCGGCTCTACCGGCACCGCTTCGGCAGCGAGCCCGAGCCCGCACTGCTGCAGGCTTTTGACGAACTGCTGCAGGCACAGGAGGCATCGAAATGAGGATACTGGCGATCCGCGGCCGCAACCTGGCCTCGCTGGCGGGCGAGTTTGCGCTCGACTTCATGGCCGAACCGCTGGCCTCGGCCGGCCTGTTCGCCATTACCGGGGCGACCGGCGCGGGCAAGAGCACACTGCTCGACGCGCTGTGCCTGGCGCTCTACGAGCGCACGCCGCGGCTCGCGCGCGCCAACGCCCGCAGCGAGAGCGTGCCCGACGTCGGCGAGCACGCGGTCGGCACCGGCGACGCGCGCAATCTGCTGCGGCGCGGTGCTGCCGAGGGCTGGGCCGAGGTCGATTTCCTGGGCAGCGATGGCGTCGCTTACCGCTCGCGCTGGAGCGTGCGGCGCGCGCACGGCAAGGCACAGGGCAAGCTGCAGGCGAGCGAGATACGCTTCAGTCGCATCGCCGACGGCCAGCTGCTCGGCGACCACCGCAAGACCGAGACGCTGCGCCGCATCGAGGCCGCGATCGGCCTGAACTTCGAGCAGTTCACGCGCGCGGTGCTGCTGGCGCAGAACGACTTCGCCACCTTCCTGAAGGCCGGCGACGACGACCGCGCCGAGCTGCTGCAGACGCTGACCGGCACCGAAACCTTCTCGCGCCTGTCGGTGCTGGCGTTCGAGCGCATGAGGGCCGAGCGCGCGGCGCTCGACCTGCTGCTGCAGCAACTGCAGGACTGCCAGCCGCTGACGCCCGAGGAGCGCGCAAGCACAGAGGCCGGGTTGGCCGCAACCAGCGTGCAGCTGCAGGCGCTGGAACGCGACCGGGATACCTTGGCCGAGCAGCAGCGCTGGCATCGGCAGCACGAACAGCTGCAGCGCCAGCAGGCCGAGGCTGGGGCCCTGATCGACGCCGCCAGCCGCGCGCGCGACGCGGCACGGGACAGGCGAGCCGGGCTGGCCCGGCTCGAAAGGGTGCAGCCGGCGCGCTCGCTCGCGGTCGAGGCGACGCGGGCACAGGCCGCGCTGGCAGCCGAACAGGCCGCACTGGAAGGGCTGCAGGACGGCATCAGCCAAGCCGGCGGCGCAGTCGATCGGCTGGGCGCAGCGCTGCAGCAAGCCGGACAGCAACAGCAGGCCGCGCTGCAGGCACAAAGCGCTGCCGGACCGCTGCTGGAGCGGGCCGGAACGCTCGACGGGCTGATCGCGGCGACCGCGCCACGGGAAGAAGCAGCGCGCCAGTCGCATGCCGATGCCAGGCGGGAGCTGGCACAGGCACAGGCCAGGCTGGAGCAGACCCAGGCGCGCCAGCAGCAGGACAACGCCGAACTGCAGGCCCTGCAGCAATGGCTGGAGCAGCAGAGCAGCCGGCGCGAGCTCGCGCAAGGCTGGCCGCGCTGGGAAGCGCTATTCGAGCGCGCCAGCCAGCTCAGGTCGCAGCAACTCCAGGCCGCCAGGCAGGCCGCCGAGCTGCAGCAAGGGGCGCAGCTGCTGCTGAATGAGCTCGCGCAAGCCCAGGCCGGAATCGATCGCAGCGATGCGGCCTGCACGCAAGCCGGCAGCAGACTGGAGCAGGCCCAGGCCGCCTGCGCCGGCATCGACACGGAAGCGCTCGCCGCGGAAAAAGCCGCGCTGCAATCCCGGCGCGAGGCACTGCGCGGCCTCGACCAGCTCTGGCAGCAGCTGCGCCGGCTCGACCAGCGCCAGGCCCAGTTGGCGCAGCGGCGCGACAACCAGACCCGCGCACTGGCAAGCGCCAACGAAACGATGGAGGCAGTCGCGGTCGCACTGCCCGGCGCCGAAGCGGGACTGGCATCGGCGCAGCAGGCGCTGCAGTCGGCCAGGCTGGCAGCCAGCCAGAGCGCCATGGCGCTGCGCGCCAGCCTGCAGCCCGGCCTGCCCTGCCCGGTCTGTGGTTCGACCGAGCATCCGCAGGCAGATGAATCGCCGCAGGTCGATTCGATGCTGGCCGCACTCGAGACGCATGCACGGGGCTGCCGCCAGACGCGCGACGCGCTGCTGCAGCGGCAAGCCGGCGCGAACGCCGAGCGGCAGCTCGCGACGCAGGCGCTGCGCGAAATCGATGCCGAGCTCGCCACGCTGGCCGGCGAGCGCGTGGCCGTGCAAGCCGATTGGGACGCGCAAGCCCCGCAGGCCGCCACCGGACTGACACATCAGCGCGCGGACTGGCTGGAACAGCAGCAGACGGCAGCACAAGCCGGGCTGCAGGCGCTGGAACAGCGCGAAGCCTTGCTGCGCGAGCAACTGCACGAGCGCGAGCAGGCCAGGCTTGCGCTCGATGCGGCGCGCGCCGGACGCGACGGCCTGCGCCAGCAAGTCCTGGCGCTGCAACAGCAGGCCGCGCTGGGCGCGCAGCAGGCGCAGGCCGCCAGACAGGACCAGGCCCGGCTCGAACAGGAGACCGAGGCACAGCTCCAGCAGCTCGATGCCGCCTTCCCGCACCCGTCCTGGCGCGAGCAGTGGCTGGCCGACGCGCCAGCTTGCTGCCTGGGCCTGCGCCAGCAGGCGCAGGAATGGACCCGGGCCAGCGAGCGTGCGGATGCACTGCAAGCCGGGCTGCAGCTGCTCGCGCAGCAGGCCGACGGCCAGCAGCAGGCCTGCGCGCAGGCGCTCAAGCGGCAGCAGTCACTGACGCAGGCGCTGCAGCAGGTCGAGACCGAACTGGCGCAATACCGCCAGCAGCGCGCGGCGCTGTTCGACGGCCGCCCGACACGCGAAGTCGCCACCGCACTGCAGGCGCAAGCCGACCAGACCGGCGAGCGGCAGGCGCAAGCGCTCGCCGCACTGCAAGCCGCGCGCGAGCAGCAGGCGCGCCTGCTCGAAGCGCAGCACCAGACCGGACTGCGCCTGGCGCAGCAGCAAGCCGCGCTGCAGGAGGCCAGACTCGCCCTGCAGCGCTGGCTGGATGACTTCAACGAGGCCGCGGAGGCTGCCGCGCTGACGCGGGACGAGCTCGACAAGCTGCTGGCAGTCCCTATCGAAACCATCGCGAGCGAGCGCGCGCAGCTGCAGCAGCTCGATGACTCCGTGCAGCAGGCGCAGGCCGTGCTGAACGACCGCATCGAGACGCTGCGCCGACATGCTGACTGCGGCCAGGACGCCGGCGAGCCCGCAGCGCTCGAACAGCAGGCCGCCGAGCTCGCCCAAGCGCTGCAGGAAGCGACCGACGCGCAGGCCCGCGGCCGGCTCGAACTCGCGCAGGACGACAAGCGGCTCGAGCGCTCGGGCGGCCTGCGCCAGCGCATCGAGGCGCAATCGGCGCGCACGCGCACCTGGGAGCAGCTCGGCGAGCTGATCGGCTCGGCCGACGGCAAGAAGTTCCGCAACTTCGCGCAGCAGCTCACGCTCGATCTGCTGCTGGGCTACGCCAACGCGCACCTGCAGGGGCTGACCCGGCGCTACCGCATCGAGCGCCTGCGCGACAGCCTCGGGCTGCTGGTGGTCGATCAGGACATGGGCGACGAGCTGCGCTCGGTGCATTCGCTCTCCGGCGGCGAGTCCTTCCTGGTCTCGCTCGCGCTGGCGCTCGGGCTGGCGTCGCTGTCGTCGCACCGGGTGCGGGTCGAATCACTGTTCATCGACGAGGGCTTCGGCAGCCTGGACGCCGAATCGCTCAACGTGGCGATCGACGCGCTCGACCGCCTGCAGGCCATGGGGCGCAAGGTCGGTGTGATCTCTCATGTGCAGGAGATGACCGAGCGCATCGGCGTGCGCGTGCGCGTGGCCCGCCTGAGCGGCGGCGCCAGCCGGATCGCGGTCGAGGGGCGCTGAAAACGCATTTATTCTTGCAGCCGGCAAAAAACCGGCGCTTTCCGTGCATAATAGAGCTTCTGACGCGCGGTGGAGCAGCCTGGTAGCTCGTTGGGCTCATAACCCAAAGGTCGCAAGTTCAAATCTTGCCCGCGCAACCAAACACAAGACGCCCGGTAGTTCCGACTGCCGGGCGTTCTCGTTTTTACGCCCATCCGCTTCGCCCCGCTATAGTCCTGCCCATGCAGCAAGATTTCCCCGGTCAGGCCGAGCTCGCGACGATGGCGGGCGCAGCCGTCCTGCGGCTCACGGGCGACTGGACGCTGGCGCAGCACGCCGCGCTGGCGCGCCAGGTGCGCTCGCTGCGCGGGCGGCTGCCGCCGGACTGCCGTGTGGACTGCACAGCGCTCGGTGCGCTCGACACCGCAGGCAGCCGCCTGCTGCACGAGTTGCTCGGGGCGGATCGCCTGCTCGCGCTGGCAGCGGACGCTGCGTTGCCACCGGCGCGGCGCGCACTGATCCGCGCCGTCTGCCAGGCGCTGCAGGAGGCGAGCGCCCTGCCCCCATCCAGCCGCAGCTACGAGTTCGGCGACCTGCTCGAGCATGCCGGCGTCGCCATGCTGGCTTTCTGGCGCCATGCCAGGGACCTGAGCGGCTTCATCGGCCTCACGCTGGAGACGGGCCTGCGCCTGCTGCCACGACCCGGGCACTGGCGCCTGACCGCCTTCGCCGCCCAGCTCGAAAGCACCGGGCTCGACGCCGTGCCCATCGTCGCGCTGCTGACCTTCCTGGTCGGCGCGGTGGTCGCCTTCCTGGGCGCGACCGTGCTCGCCACCTTCGGCGCCAGCCTCTACACGGTGCACCTGGTGACGTTCTCCTTCCTGCGCGAGCTCGGCGTGCTGCTGGCAGCCATCCTGGTCGCCGGGCGCACCGCCAGCGCCTTCGCGGCGCAGATCGGATCGATGCGCGCCGACGAGGAAATCGACGCGCTGCGCGTCATGGGGCTCGATCCGGTCGAGCTGCTGGTGCTGCCGCGCGTGCTCGCACTGCTGGTCGCGCTGCCGATCCTGGGCTTCGTCGCCATGGTGTCCGGCATCGCCGGCGGCATGCTGGTCTGCGCGCTCAAGCTCGACATCTCGCCGGCCATGTTCCTCTCGGTGCTCGACACGATCGGCCTGCGCCATTTCCTGGTCGGTATCAGCAAGGCGCCGCTGTTCGCCTTCCTGATCGCCGTCATCGGCTGCCTGGAAGGCTTTCGCGTCGCGGGCAGCGCGCAGTCGGTCGGCGAGCACACGACTTCGGCAGTCGTGCAGTCCATCTTCGTCGTCATCGTGGTCGATGCGGTGGCGGCGCTGTTCTTCATGGAGATGCGCTGGTGAACGTCGTCGAAGTGCGCGGCCTGTGCAACCGCTTCCGTTCCCAGCAGGTGCACGAGGGACTCGACCTCGACCTCATGCGCGGCGAGATCCTGGGCGTGGTCGGCGGCTCGGGAACCGGCAAATCGGTGCTGCTGCGCAGCATCGCAGGCCTCAACCGGCCGCAGTCGGGCAGCATCCGGCTGTTCGGGCAGGAAGCGCCCGCCAGCGGACTTGCGCCGCTGCGCCGCCTGGGCGTGCTGTTCCAGCATGGCGCGCTGTTCTCCTCGCTGACCGTGGCCGAGAACGTCGCGCTGCCACTGATAGAACACGCCAGACTGCCGCCACGCGACGCCGCCAGCCTGGCAGCGCTCAAGATCGCGCTCGCCGGTCTGCCGGCCGCTGCCGGCGCCAAGTACCCGGCCGAGCTCTCGGGCGGCATGGTCAAGCGCGCCGCCCTGGCGCGCGCGCTCGCGCTCGACCCCGACGTGCTGCTGCTCGACGAGCCCACCGCCGGGCTCGACCCGATCGGCGCCGCCGCCTTCGACCAGCTCATCCTGACGCTGCGCGACGCGCTCGGACTGAGCGTCTTCCTGGTCACGCACGACCTCGACACGCTGCACACCCTCTGCGACCGCATCGCGGTGCTCGCGGGCAGGCGGGTGCTGGTCGCCGGCACGCTGACACAGGTCGCCGCGACCGACGACGCCTGGATCCGCGACTATTTCCACGGACCGCGCGGACGCGCCGCACAGCGCAGCCAGTCCCCCAACATCCGCCAGGCACTTTGAGATGGAAACCAGGGCCCACCATATCCTGATCGGACTCTTCACGCTGCTGGCCACCGGCGCCATGCTCGCGGCAGCGCTCTGGCTCGGCAAGGCCGGCGACCAGTCGCTGCTGTCCTACGACATCGTGTTCCAGGAACCGGTCTCGGGTCTGTCGCGCGGCAGCAAGGTCGAGTTCAACGGCATCCGCATCGGCGAGGTCAGCAGCCTGCGGCTCGACCCGCAGAATCCGCAGCGCGTCCTTGCCCGCGTCAGCGTCGAGGGCAGCGCGCCGATCCGCAGCGACACCCGTGCGCGCCTGGTGCTCGCCGGCGTGACCGGCACTTCCTTCATCCGCCTGAGCAGCGGCAACGACCCGGCCAGCCACGCGCTGCAGCACCAGGACGGGGTGCCGGTCATCACCGCCACGCCGTCGCAGATCAGCAAGCTGCTGACCCAGGGCGAGGACGCGGTGCTCAACGTCAACGAGCTGCTGACCCAGGTCCGCGCCATGGTCTCGGCCGAGAACGCCGAATCCCTGCGCCTGACGCTGCACCATGTCGAACAGGCCAGCGCCGCCGTGGCCGGGCAGCGCGAACAGATCGCGCAGGCGATGCAGTCGCTGGCGCAGGCCAGCGAACGCGCCAACGCCGCGCTCGAACAGGCCACCCGGCTGCTCGCCAGCAGCCAGCGCCTGGTCGATGAGCAGGGACCGCCCACGCTGCAGGCGGCGCAGCGCTCGCTCGCCGCGCTCGAACACACGCTGCAGACAGTGGACCAGCTGGTCATCGACAACCGCGGCCAGCTCGACAGCGGCCTGCGCGGCCTGGGCGAGGTCGGCCCGGCGCTGGCCGAGCTGCGCGCCACGCTGGCCTCGCTGCGCCAGATCAGCCGCCAGCTCGAGGACAGACCGGCAGACTTCCTGCTCGGCCTGCAACCGGTCAAGGAATTCCAGCCATGAGCCCCATCATCCGCACTGCGCGCCGCGCCCTGCTGCCACTGCTGGTCTGCATGCTGCCAGCCTGCTCGCTGCTGCCCGCGCCCGCCCCGGTCGAGGTCTATCAGCTGCCGACCACGCTGCTGCGCCAGGCAACATCCGCCCCGCTGCTGGCGCTGTCGCTGCGCGTGACGCGCCCGGCCGCCGGTGCACTGCTCGCCGGCCAGCGCCTGCTGGTGCAACCCGGAGGCGACCGCATCAGCTACTACAAGGGCGCGCAGTGGAGCGAGCCGGCCCCCGTGCTGCTGCGCAACCGCCTGCTCGACGCGCTCGCCGATGGCCGCATCGCCACGGTCAGCAGCGACGAACGCATCCTGCAGGCCGACTTCGAGCTCGACAGCGAGCTGCGCGCCTTCCAGAGCGTCTACCGCAACGGCCGGCCCGAGGTGCTGCTGCGGCTGGACCTGCGGCTGGTGCGCACGGCCAGCCAGCGCATCGTCGCGAGCCACCGCTTCGAACTGACGCAAGCGGCCGCTGACAGCGCGCTGCCCGCAGTCGTGCACGCCTTCGGTGCCGCCAGCGACCGGCTGGCACTGGAAGTGAGCGACTGGACGCTGGCGCAGTTGCAGGCCGCGCGCTGACGGGAACCCGTCATGAGAAATTCAAGCAGGGCGATGAAAATTTGCAACGGGTACCAAAATCTCTTGCCAGCTACCGCGCCTTGGCCTTAGAATCGAGCCATGTTGCGGTGCAACATAATTGTCTGAACCGTCACGAACTGCCTAACAAGAGGATACTGCCATGCTGAACTCCGAACAATTCTTCGCCTCCTACAAGAACGGCTTCGAGCAACTGCTCGCCAGCAACCCCAACACCCCTGACAGCGTCAAGAAGCTGGTCGAGCTCAATCTGGAAGCCGCCCAAGCCGCCTGCGAAGATGCCAACCAGCTGGCCCAGGCCGTCACCAGCACCAAGAACCCGCAGGAACTGATGGACCTGCAGACCGGCATGCTCAAGTCGCTGACCGAGCGCACCCTGTCGTACAGCCAGAAGCTGGTCGAGATCGTCTCGAGCAGCGCGAGCGACGCCAACCTGGCCAAGTTCGCCCAGGGCTTCGGCGGTCAGCAGCCCTTCATGGCCGCTTTCGACAACCTGACCAAGGCCGCACCGGCCGGCAGCGAGCCGATGGTCGCCGCCATGAAGAACGCCGTCGCCACCGCCACCAGCGCCATGGAGAGCATGCAGAAGGCCGTCGCACAGGCCACCTCGCAGGCACAGGCCAACTTCAACGCCATGACCGGCGCGACCAAGGGCAAGAACGCCTGATCCGTCTCGAACAGGCCCTCCGGGGCCTTGGTGCAAGCCATCGACAGACCCCGCCCCGTGCGGGGTTTTCTGTTTGCCATATCCCGAGCAGGAGCAGCCCCTGGCGCAACCCGCTTCGCTCATGGCGCGCAACGGTGCAGAATGTCCGGCAGGACTTTCAAGGGAGGGGCGAATGAAAATCAGGACGAAAATCTGGCCACTGGCGCTGACGGGTGCGCTGCTGCAGGGCTGCGCGGTCGAAATCGAGAACCTCGAGCCCGCGCGACTGCTCGCGCGCGAGCAGCAGATGCCGGGATCGGTCTACACCGGCTGGCGCGTCTACCAGGAGCGCTGCGCCAGCTGTCACGGCCAGGCCGGCAACGGCGGCAGTGGCCCCGACCTGCTGCCGATCATGAGCCAGTTCGGCCCGCGCCGCTTCGCCGGCCTGGTGCTGGAGCGCTACGACTGGACCCGGCCGGCCGGCCAGCCGCGCGAGCAATGGCTGGAACAGGCCGTGCAGCGCCGCGAAGCCACTCTGCTCATGCCGGCCTGGCAGGACGAGCCGCAGGTCAATGCCCATGTGATGGACCTCTACGCCTACCTCTCGGCGCGTGCCGATGGGCGCCAGGGCCCGGCGCGGCCGACACCCTGATCCAGGCAGCTGCTCGCCCTCAGGCCAGCACCCAGCCCAGCAGGAAGGCCAGGCCGACGGCCAGCGCCACGCCGCTGGCAAGCAGCACCGCCGAGGCCGCGATGTCCTTGGCCGCGCCGATCTCCGGGTGCTGCTCCGGGTGCAGGTGGTCGGCCAGCGCCTCCAGCGCGCTGTTGAGCAGCTCGGCCACCAGCACCAGGCCGCAAGCCAGGCCCAGCAACGCCCACCACAGCGCCGGTGCGCGCGTGGCGACCAGCAGCAGCAGCACGCCCGCCACCGCCAGCAGGTGGGCGCGCAGGCTGCGCTCGCGCCGCAATGCCAGTATCCAGCCGGCCAGCGCAAACCCGAGCCGGCGGCTGAAGGCCTGGCCTTTCATGCCATTTCTCCCGCTGCGGCCCACAAGGGACCGCCTGTCAATCGATTAATCCACATGACAGCAGTCTAGCCGCAGCCGCCCGCAAACGCTTGACGCCAGGCACCCGCTGGCGCCAAGATGAGCGCACAAAAACGTAGCGGGAGGGGCCGATGCCAGCCAAGCAGATCATCTTTCACGACAGCGCGCGCGACCGGATCCGGCGCGGCGTCGATGCCCTGGCCGAGGCGGTCAAGGTCACGCTGGGCCCGCGCGGGCGCACCGTCATCATCGAGCGCGAGTTCGGGCCGCCGCAGATCGTCAACTCAGGCGTGCTGGTCGCCAAGGCCATCGAGCTGGAAGACCGCTTCGAGAACATGGGCGCGCAGCTGCTGCGCGAGGTCGCTGCGCGCACCTCCGAGATGGCCGGCGACGGCACCACCACCGCCACCGTGCTGGCGCACCGCATGATCCACGAGGGCCTGCGCTACCTCGCCGGTGGCATGAACCCGATGGAGCTCAAGCGCGGCATGGAACGGGCCACGGCCGCCGTCGTCGCCGAGCTCAAGGCCATGGCCCGGCCCTGCGCCAGCTCGCAGGAAATCGCGCATGTCGCAGCGATCTCGGCCAACAACGACGCCTCGATCGGCGAACTGCTCGCCGGCGCCATCGACAAGGTCGGGCGTGAAGGCGCGATCGCGATCGAGGACGGCTCGGGCCTGGAGAGCGTGCTCGAAGTGGTCGAAGGCCTGCAGTTCGACCGCGGCTGGCTCTCGCCCTACTTCATCAACAACGCCGAACGCCAGAGCGCCGTGCACGAGGATGTCGCCATCCTGCTGTGCGACGGCCGGCTCGGCTCGCTCAAGGACCTGCTGCCGCTGCTGGAGCAGGTGGTGCAGGCCGGCCGCCCGCTGCTGCTGATCGCCGAGGACATCGACAACGACACGCTCGCCGCGCTGGTCATCAACAGCCTGCGCGGCTCGCTCAAGGCCTGCGCGGTCAAGTCACCGGGCTTTGGCGACCACCGCCGCGCCCTGCTGCAGGACATCGCCATCCTCACTGGCGGCCAGCTGGTGAGCGATGAGCTCGGCCTGCCGCTGGCCAAGGTCGAGCTCGGCCACCTGGGCCGCGCGCACCGCGCCGAGATCGGCCGGGACAGCACCACGCTGATCGGCGGCGCCGGCGATCCGGCAGCGATCGCGCAGCGCATCGCGCAGATCCGCCAGCAGCGCGAGGCCGCGAGCAGCCACGAGCGCGAGCAGCTCGAAGAGCGCGCCGCCAAGCTCGCCGGCGGCGTGGCGCTGATCAAGGTCGGCGCCGCCACCGAGACCGAACTCAAGGAGCGCAAGGTGCGGGTCGAGGATGCGCTGCACGCCACGCGCGCCGCAGTCGAGGAGGGCATGGTTCCAGGCGGGGGCGTCGCGCTGCTGCGCGCGCGGCGCGTGCTGCAGCTCGAAGGCCGCACGCTCGACGAGACCTCGGGCATGCGCCTGATCGCGCGTGCGCTGGAGGAACCCCTGCGCCGCATCGTCAGCAACGCCGGCGACGAACCCTCGGTCGTGCTCGACCGGGTCGAGCAGACCACGGCGGCTCATGGCTACAACGCAGCGACGCGCGAATACGGCGACCTGCTGCAGATGGGCGTGATCGATCCGGCCAAGGTCACGCGGCTGGCATTGCAGAACGCCACCTCGATCGCCGCACTGCTGCTGACCACCGACTGCCTGATCGCCGCGCTGCCCGAGCCGGCCAGGCCCGCTGCCGCGCCCGGTCAGGACTATCTGTAGGCGCCGGGAAGAGGTATTCAGCCTGCACCAGCTGCCACGTCGTGGCGCTTGATCTCGTGCCCCTGCGCAGCGTAGGCGCGCCAGCGCGCGCGCGCCGCGAGCCGGGCCTCGTCATCGAGCCCGACGATCTCGAACACCCGCTCATGGCCCTCGTAGCCCGGTGGCAAATCGGTCAACGCCAGCGCGTTGACCAGCACCTGCGCGCCAGGCCACTGCGCCGCGTGGTCGGCGATCAGGATGGGCGTGTGTGCCCGCACCACCTCGTCAGCCGACCAGCTCGCGTGCGGGATGAACTCTTCCGAGAAGGTCCACAGCGCCTGATCGAGTTCGCGCGCGAGCCCGGGCGGCACGCAGACCAGCGCGCTCATGCCGGCCTGGTTCACCTTGCGCAACAGGCGGCAGAGATAGTGCAGCGGGTCTGGCACGTTGAAGTGGAAAGCCACTTCTGGCGCTGCCACGCTCAAGCCTTCTTCCCGGCCTTGGCGGGCTTGCCGGACTTCGCCTTGCCGGCCTTCTCAGGCTTGTCCGCCTTGGCCACCTTCCTCGCCTTGACCGGCACGACCGCCGCAGTCTCGACGCGCGCCGACTGCTCGGCCGCGATGCGCGCGGCTTCATCGACCAGGTACTGCAGCAGCAACGCCACCGGACGGCCCGTTCCGCCCTTGGCTGCACCGCTCTTCCAGGCCACACCGGCGATGTCCAGATGCGCCCAGGGCTGCTCGGGCTTGACGAACTTCTGCAGGAACTTGGCCGCCGTCACCACGCCGGCCTGGCGCCCACCGACGTTGCCCATGTCGGCGAAATTCGATTTGAGGCCCTCGGCATAGTCGTCATCCAGCGGCAGGCGCCAGCACAGGTCCTGCGCCGCATTGCCCGCGTCCTGCAGCTGCGCCGCGAGTTCGTCGCGGTTGGCGAACATCCCCGCACGCACGCCGCCGAGCGCGATCACGCAAGCGCCGGTCAGCGTCGCGATGTCGATCAGCGCGCGCGGCTCGAAGCGCTGCGCATAGGTCAGCGCGTCGCACAGGATCAGCCGGCCCTCGGCGTCGGTGTTGAGCACCTCGATCGTCTGGCCGCTCATGCTGGTGACCACGTCGCCGGGCTTGACCGCACGACCGCTGGGCATGTTCTCGCAGGCCGGGATCAGACCCACCACGTTGAGCGCGGGCTTGCACTCGGCCAGCGCGGCGAAGGTGCCCAGCACGCTGGCCGCGCCGCCCATGTCGAACTTCATCTCGTCCATCTCGGCGGCAGGCTTGATCGAGATGCCGCCGGTATCGAAGGTGATGCCCTTGCCCACCAGCACCACCGGCGCGACCGACTTCGGTGCGCCCTGGTATCTCAGCACGATGAAGCGCAGCGGCTGCTCGGACCCTTGGGCCACCGCCATGAAGGCGCCCATGCCCAACTCGGCCACCTGCTCCGGGCCCAGCACCTCGCAACTCAGGCGCGGCTTCCTAGCCAGCTGCTGCGCGGCATCGGCCAGCAGCGTCGGCGTGGCATGGTTGGCGGGACGGTTCGCCCATTCGCGCGCCAGCTCGACGCCGCGCAGCGTCGCGCAACCGAGCTCGAAGCCCGAACGCACCGCGACCGCATCGGTCACGCCGACATCGACATGGCGGATGCTGCGGCCTTCCGGACTGGACTTGGTCGCGGCATAGACATAGCTCGCATCGGCCAGCGCCTGCACCACTGCGCTGACCGCCGCCACGCCGAGCGAGCCGACATGGACGCCCAGCCGGACGACCTTGGCGCCCTTGATCGCGGCCATCGCGGCCGCAGCCGCCTTGCGCGCCTGCGCCGCCGAGCCGTCACCGGCGCGGGCAAACACCAGCCGGCGCGCGCTCACCCCCGGCAGGGCATAGGACTGCAGCAGCTTGGCCGGGCCCGGCTCCAGGTCGCCGGCGGCAATGGCTGACTGCACCCAGACGCTGACCGGGTCCTGCGCATGACGGCTGGCCGCCAGCACCTCGTCGGCACACAGCACCAGCAGCGCATCGACATCCCATTCGGCCGCCTGGGCCAAGCTCACGGACTTGAGTTCGAAGTTCATAATGTCGGCTCTAGTAAGAATCCAGCCGATGTTATTCCATTCCTCCATCAGACAAGAGCTCGCTCGCAGCTTCGGCGCCAGCCTGCTGGTACTGCTCACCATCGTGCTGACCATGCTGCTGATCCGCACGCTGGGCCTGGCGAGCCAGGGCAGCGTCAACCCGCAGGAAATCCTGCTGGTGCTCACCTACAGCGTGATCTCGCAGATGCCTATCGTGCTTACCATAGCGCTTTTCGTCGCCATCGTCTCGACGATCTCGCGCCTGTACGCCGACAGCGAGATGTTCATCTGGTTCGCGGCCGGCCGCGGCCTGGCCGGCTTCCTGCCACCCGTGCTGCGCTTCGCCTGGCCGATCCTGCTGGTGGTGGCGCTGCTGGGCACCTTCGCCTGGCCCTGGGCCAACGCGCGGATCGAGCTGCTGCGCATGCGCTACGAGCAGCGCGGCGACCTGGAGCGCGTCAGCCCGGGCCAGTTCATGGAATCCGCGGGCGGCCAGCGCGTCTTCTTCATCGACCGCGACAGCTCGCAGGGCAAGGACGGGCGCAATGTCTTCATCGCCGACACCCGTCCCGACGGCCGCGAAACCATCACCTCGGCACGCTCCGGCCACATCGAATGGGTCGGCACGGACCAGTTCCTCGTGCTCGACGACGGCCAGCGGCTCGAACTGCCCGCCGCGTCACAGGCCGACGCAGTCATCCGAATCAGCGAATTCGACAGCTACGCCATCCGCATCGGCAGCCAGGGCGGCGCGGCCGGACTGTCCGCGAAGCTCAAGACCATGGCCACCGCGCAGCTGCTCGCAGAGCCCACGCGCGCCGCGCTCGGCGAACTGTCCTGGCGACTGGGAATGTTCATCACCGCCTTCAATTTCGTGCTGATCGCCGTCGCGGCCTCGGTCTCCAACCCGCGCGCCGGGCGCAGCGGCAACCTCGTCTTCCTGCTCTTCAGCTTCGTGCTCTACTCCAACCTCGTCAACCTCGGCAGCAGCTGGATCGCCGCCGGCAAGTTCCACTGGCTGGCCTACATGACAGCCGTGCATGGCGGCGTGCTCGCGCTGACCCTGGCCTGGCTGGCCAAGCGCCACTACAACTGGCGCTGGTGGCCCCGCCGTCCGCAGGGCGAAAGCACGCAGGGAGCCTTGGCATGAAGACCTTGCGCCGCCTGATCTACGGTGAAATCCTGGTCGCCGTGCTATTCGTTCTGCTGGCCTTCCTGGCGCTGTTCTCGTTCTTCGACCTGGTCGACGAGTTGTCCGCGCTGGGTCGCACCTCGCCACTGGCGCCCGGGCGCGTCTACGCGCTGCCGCAGGCGCTGGCTTTCATCACGCTGCAGCTGCCGACCCGCATCTACGAGCTGCTGCCGATCGCCGTGCTGACTGGTTCCGTCTTCGTGCTGGTGCGGTTGGCACAAAGCTCGGAATTCACCATCCTGCGCACCAGCGGACTGGGACCGGGGCGAGCGTTGCGTACCCTGCTCGTGCTCGGCGCGGGCTTCGTTGTGCTGACCTTCGCCGTCGGCGACTACGTCGCGCCGGTGGCCGGGAAGTACGCGCAGCAGCTCAAGTCCTACTACCAGGGCCGCACCAGCCTGGGCCGCAGCGGTGCCTGGCTCAAGGAGCGTCAAGGAGGCAGCCAGTTCTCGGTCAACGTCGGCGCACTCGGTGACGATGGCCGGCTGCGGGACATCCGCATCTTCGAGTTCGATGGCGACGGCCGCCTGCGCGGCACGCTCAACGCCGCCAGCGGCCAGGTGGGCGACGACCGCTGGCAGCTGCATGAGGTCCAGCGGCGCGTCTTCGAAACCCGGTCCGGCCAGGCGCATGTCGGACGAGAAACCCTCGCGCAATGGAGCTGGCCCACCAGCCTGAGCAGCGAGATGGTCTCGGTCGCACTGCTCAAGCCCGAGCGCATGGCCACGCTCGACCTGTTCCGCTACGTGCGCCACCTCGAGGCCAATGGCCAGAGCGCGCAGCGCTACGAGATCGAGTTCTGGCGCAAGCTGTTCTATCCCTTGAGCTGCCTGGTCATGGTCGTGCTAGCGCTGCCCTTTGCCTACCTGCACTTCCGCTCCGGCGGCGTCACGGGCTACATCTTTCTGGGCGTCATGCTCGGCATCAGCTTCTTCCTGCTCAGCAACCTGTTCGGCTACATCGGCAATTTGCGCGCCTGGACCCCATGGTTCGTCGCCGCAGCGCCCTCGCTGCTGTACTCGCTCGTCTCGCTCGGCGCCTTCGGCTGGCTGGTGCTGCGGCGCTAGTTCAGTGGTTCCAGAACCTGCACCAGATCCACCATGCAAGCCTCCACTCTCGCCATCCTGATTTTCGCCCACGGCTCGCGCGACCCGCTCTGGCGCGCGCCAGTCGAAGCCGTCGCCGCCGCCGTGCGCGCACAGGCCCCCGGCAGCCATGTGTCCTGCGCCTACCTCGAGCTCTGCACGCCCGACCTGCCCACTGCCGCCGCGCAGGCCGTCGAAGCCGGCGCGACCGAAGTGCGCGTGCTGCCACTGTTCTTCGGCATGGGCAAGCATGCGCGCGAGGACCTGCCGCAACTCATGGAGCAACTGCGCCAGGACCACCCCAGCGTCAGCTTCAGGCTGCTGCCCACCGCCGGCGAGCAACCGCGCCTGACCGCCTTGCTGGCCGAGCTCGCGCTCCAGGTCCCGGGCACCGAACCCAGCGCCGCATGAACCTGCACCAGTTCCGCTTCGTCCAGGAGGCCGTGCGCCGCAACCTCAACCTGACCGAGGCCGCCAAGGCGCTGCACACCTCGCAGCCCGGTGTCTCCAAGGCCATCATCGAACTCGAGGATGAACTCGGTGTCGAGATCTTCTCGCGCCACGGCAAGCGCATCAAGCGCGTCACCGAGCCGGGCCAGCATGTGTTGAAAAGCATCGACATCATCCTGCGCGAGGTCAACAACCTCAAGCGCATCGGCGAACAGTTCTCGGCACAGGACAGCGGCAACCTCAGCATCGCGACCACGCACACGCAGGCGCGCTACGTGCTGCCCGGGCCGGTGGCCAAGCTGCGCATCGCCTACCCCAAGGTCGGCATCAGCCTGCACCAAGGCTCGCCCGACCAGGTCGCGCGCATGCTGCTCGACGATTCCGCCGAGATCGGCATCGCCACCGAATCGCTGGGACACTACGCGGATCTGGTCACCCTGCCCTGCTACGACTGGCAGCATGTGCTGGTGCTGCCGCAGGACCATCCGCTGCTCGACAAGGAGCGCATCAGCCTCGAGGACCTGGCGCGCTACCCGCTCATCACCTACCACTCGACCTTCACCGGCCGCACCCGCATCGACCAGGCTTTCGCGCAAAGGCAGCTGACGCCCAACATCGTGCTCGACGCGATCGATTCCGACGTCATCAAGACCTACGTCAGGCTCGGCATGGGTGTCGGCATCGTGGCCGAGATGGCGATGCAGGGCGACGAGCGCAGCCCCGATCTGGTCGCACGTCCAGCCGCCTACCTGTTCGGCCACAACGTCGCGCGCGTGGCATTCAAGCGCGGCGCCTACCTGCGCAACTTCGTCTACAAGTTCGCCGAATTCCTCAGCGACCGCCTCAGCCGCGAGCTCGTCATGAAGGCCATGGCCGGCCAGGGCCAGGACTACGAGATGTGAGCCGTTGGCCGTGCCAAGGCAAGCCGGCCGACCACGCCAGGCGCGGGACTCGGCATCCCAGGGATGCATGAAAGGGAATGGCCGTAAAATGGCATCCCAGAGTGGCACGCATGCCACCACAGGAAGGCCATGACAAACCACACCCCCCATCCCGTGCTGGACGCCGTGCAGGACTGCGACTGGTTCCTGGCCTACAGCAAGCCCCGGCTAGAAGAAGTCGCACTCGAGAACCTGCTCAAGCAAGGCTTCGAGGCCTGGTGCCCGACGATCAAGAAGGTGGCGGGCAAGCGCCGCAGCCAGGACGCGCAGTTCGGCCAGGAGGTGCTGTTCCCGCGCTACATCTTCTTCCGCCCTGCCCATGCGCAGCAGTCGATCTCGACCGTGCGCTCGACCATAGGCGTGACCAACCTGGTTCGCTTCGGGATCGAGTTCGCACGCCTGTCGCACGCCAGGCTGATCCAGATCGCACAATGGGTCGAGCAGCAGCAGGAGCTGGGTGCGGCCGAGCTCATGGGCATCAAGCCCGGCTCGGCCGTCAAGGTCAGCGCCGGTCCGCTCAAGGGACTCGACGCCATGGTGCGCATGACGGCGGCCGACCGGGTCATCGTGCTGCTGCAGCTGCTGGGCAAGGACCACGAGGTCGCCATCCCCTACACGCAGCTCGAGGTAGTCTGAATCCGGGCCAGTGCCGGCTCAAGACAGGCCAGAGCCGGCGCTGAGCTGGCGGATGCGCGGCAGCCAGTCGTTGAGGCCGCGCTCGATGCCGGCCCAGGCAGCTTCGAAGGCCTCGCGCGACTGGCGATAGGGGTCGGGGATGTCAAAGTCGCCGAACTGACCGATGCGGAACACCTTGCCGCGCACCAGCGGAAACTGCCGCTCCAGCATGTTCTTGTGGACTTGCTCCATCACCAGAATCACGTCGGCCTGCTGGCACATGACGCGGCTGACCTGTTGTGCGCGATGCCGGCTGATGTCGAGGCCATGTTCCTGCGCGATCAGCAGCGAGCTGGGGTCTGCCGGGCGGCCGATCGGCGCACTCAGCCCCGCTGACCAGACCTGGTGCTGCTGCAGATGCCGCGCGAGCAGGGCCTGGGCCAGGGGGCTGCGGCAGATGTTGCCGACGCAGAGGATGAGGATGCGTTGCATGATTCTGGAGCGTGGCGAAGATGAAAGGGATGGGTCTCAGCGCCCCAACTGCTCGTTGAGCACCGCGCGCAGACGTGGTGAGCTGGCGACGAGGTCGACTCCGCCGTTCCGGTCATGGTCGGTCACGTCGCTCAGCAGGCCATGGCGCACGCGCGGAATCTTGCCGTAGCCCGGAGTCAAGCGGTTGTCCCTCTCGCCCACCCGGGTCTCCAGCCCCACGGAGAAGCGGTCCGCGCCGCGCAGCGTGACGGCGCCACCGGCCGCATAGGCCTGCGCCGGGCCCAGCGGCAGGCTGAAGCTCAAGCCCAGGAACTTGCGCTGTCCCGCCACCCTGCTGCCCGCATCGCCCTCGCTGGAGTGGTAGTAAAGCCGCAACAGCGTGTCGCCAAACCAGTGGTTCGATGACAGCCGGTAGCCCCGGTCACCCTCGAGGAAACGGCCCGCGTTGGCCTCGACTTGCCAGGCGCCAGGCGCCACGCTCCAGCGCGCACCGGCCAGCAGGGGCGTCTGGCGCTCGCCGCTGACTTCGTGGCGTAAATTGCCCAGCGTGCCGTCCAGACGCCAGCGACCGTCCGGACTCATCCATGCCGCATCACCCAGCACACCCTGGTAGTCGCGCTCGATTTGGCCTGCGCTGGCCTGCGCCGCCAGACCTTGCGGCAGCGGCTTCCACCAGGTCAGCAGGCTGCTGTCCAGGCCCGTACCCGGATGACGCTGGGTAGCAAGAACCTGGCCGGCGCCATAGTCGTCGGAATGCGCCAGCGGCGCCGACAACACGCCCTGCCAGAACAGGCCCGGCGCCAGGTTGACCTCGGCGCCCAACTCCAGCGCCGCCGAATAGTCGAGCAAACCCAGCTCGGTGCCGGCCGCATAGCGCAGGCCCGGCCCGATCTCGAACTGCGGTGCCCAGGACGATCCAGCCTCGGCGCTCGCCTGCTCATCCGGGGTCTGGCGCAGGCGCGCCTGCCTGCCGGCCACGCTCGCGCCCAGCCCGTCGAGCTCGCGGCTCAGCGCCAGCGCCCGGCCCTGCGTCAGGCCGGTTTTCGGGTCCAGCTCGCAGCGGCTCCAGCCCTTGCGCCAGCCCTCCAGGCAGCGCGCGCTGGTATGGGCATGCAGCACCGGTTCGCGCTGCCAGGTCAGCGCCAGCAGCAGCTCATCGGACGCCGCCCCGACCCCCTGCAACCAGCCCGCCAGCGCCGCCCCCAGCGCGTCGATCTGGCTCTGGCGCCAGCGGCGCGGCTCGGCACGCACGCTCCACAGCGCCGGCTGCTGCGCCGTCGCGGCCCAGCGCCTCACCTCAACCTGGTCGAAACCGCGTTCGACCAGCGCCTGAGCCAGCGATGCGGCCATGGAAGCCACCGGCGCATCGGAGGTAAGCTCGGTGGCCGGCACCGACACCGGCTTGGATGATGGCGTGACGACGGATACAGGAGCCGCTCGCGCCGCCACCTCTGCAGCAAGACCGACTGCCGGTACTGCTGCGGGCGCCGACTCGGCCACGCGGCCCAGGCGCAGGTTCAGCGCCACCGAGGCCTGCCAGGGCTTGAGTCCGGCATCCTGACCCAGGAGGCGGCTCACGCCCAGCTGCAAGACCGCATCCCGCAACAGCGGCAGGCTGTAGTGGAGACCGGTGCGGGCGTTGCGGGAGTCATGTTCGAGTGCGGCACTCCAGCGGTCGCTCACGCGCAGCGCCACACTGCCAAAAGGTCCGTCCAACAGCGCCTCAGGCGCGCGCGGACGACCGTAACCCAGGCTCAGATCCAGCGGCCCCCAGGTCGAGGTCGCCACGCCATAGAACTGCCTGAATCTGGCCGTTGGACCACCGTGGTCAGTGAAACCCAGCGCTACACGGCCATCAAGAGGCAAGACCACTGGCAACTGGTACTTGCCACTCAGGGACAGGTCACGCTGACCATGGCGGCATGCGGGATCGAAGCTGCGGCAATCCAGCTCGCCTTCATAAGCCAGACGCCCCACCAGTTCAAGCCCCGGGAGCAGGCCGAAACCCGCATTCACGCTGCCGAAGTGGCCCACCGGGATCGTGCGCTTGAGCTCCGGGTTGTTGTTGCTCAGGCCAAGACTCATGCCACCCCAGGGCAGGACGTCGCCCGTGGGCGTGTTGATGGCGCCGACATAGCCCGATGGCGAAAGCGCAGCGGTCGGCCAAGGCTCGGCACCCGACCAAGCCAGAACAGGCAGTCCTGACAAAGCCAGAACAGCAAGCGCCGATTTCAGCCGATCAAGCGCCGCTTTCCGAGCAAATTTATCGAACAAAATT
>JACCEC012740692.1_pt1 | contig 22748 bp, 31 predicted proteins | sample 7450121 | NCBI WGS metagenome assembly JACCEC01 (sample SAMN15323455, study PRJNA562643) | freshwater metagenome | isolation source: river surface water | place: USA:Blue River Watershed | collected 2017-08-18 | reverse complement strand
TTCAATCCAGAACATGGCTAAGCTAGGAGGAGCCGTCGTGTCGTCGGTGACGGACATTCCTAACCAGGCTGCCGAACTACGCTACCAGGGGGTTCCGCTTCTCAAGTCGTACAGCGAGACGATCTTAAATATTTTTAAGGGCCGTGGGGATCTTGAGCGCAAGGAGATTGCTCGTCTGCTTGGTGTCGGCTTTGATGGCCTGATTGGCGACGTGACAGCTCGCTTTGGCGGTCAAGACACGGTCCCCGGTACCATGGCCAAGTTGCAGCAACGCTTCTTCAAGCTTAACTTGATGAGCTGGTGGAACGACACAAACCGAACCAGTGCTGCCTTGATCATGAGTAACAACCTGGCTAACAAGGTCGATCTTGAGTACGGCAAGCTTGGCAAGGCAGCTAACGTCATGCAACAATACGACATTGGCGAAGCCGAATGGAATATCTACCGCAAGCATGCAGTCAAGGAAGCCGCTGACGGCAACACCTACATGGTCAGTGAGGCCATTGAGGACCTTGACGACAAGACAATCAAGCAGTACTTGAAAGACAAGGGCAACGCCAAACCGTCTGCTAGGGATATTGCCATGGCCAGGGACGAACTTGTCTCTCGCCTTGATACCTACTTCCAAGACCGATCTGACTACGCCGTCCCAATGCCGGGAGCCGCTGAACGAGCCATCATGAGCCAGGGCACTGAGGTCGGTACGGCTGAAGGTGAAGCGCTTCGGATGATCATGCAGTTCAAGGCCTTTCCGATTACGATGATTCGTCGGGGTCTTGGCCGCGAGGTCCATGGAGCAGCTGACGGCAGGCCAGACATGATGGGACTAGTACATTTGATAGCTGGTACTACCCTGTTCGGATACGCTTCGATGGTAGCCAAGGATATTCTGAAGGGCAAGGAACCTCGGACATTTACTGGAGAAACGGAAAAGGACGCCAAGCTGATGTTTGCTGCCATGAGTCAAGGCGGAGGCCTGGGTATCTATGGCGACTTCCTGTTTGGTGAATACAGCCGTTACGGACGTTCATTCCTGTCAACCCTGGCAGGTCCAACCTTCGGACAGGTAGATGACCTAGCTGAGATTTTTACCCGCATTCGAACAGGGGAAGACGTTGGCGCCAATGTAATGCGGTCCATTACTAACAATACTCCGTTCATCAACCTGTTCTATACTAGACAAGCCCTGGACTACTTGATTCTGTACGAGCTTCAAGAGATGGTCAATCCGGGGTATCTTCGTCGGATGGAAGGCCGTATAATGCAGGAGAATGATCAGCGATTTTTCGTTCCGCCGAGCGAGCAGGTCCCATACGGAGGTAACCTTAGGAGTCTAGTGCAATGACAGTTCAAACCGAAATTAAACGTGTCGTCCAGGTTGGCACTGGTTCAACGAACACTTTCTACTTCAATGCGACCGTCCAGGGCTTGGACGACCTCAAGGTTTTTACTGTTGACACGGCAAGCGTACAGACTCTAAGAACTCGTGGTGGTGCGAATCCGTACGACTACAACGTCACAATCAACGCTTCGACTAAATTTGCCACGGTCACGCTGAACTCAAACCTGGCTGCTGGTTTCAAGATCGTTATTCTACGTGGAACACCGATTGTCCAGCAAGTGGACTATACTGAAGGTGATCCATTCCCAGCAGAAACCCACGAAGGTGCTCTTGACAAGCTGACCATCATTGCGACTCAGTTGCAAGAACAGCTTGACCGTTCACTACAAGTTGTTGAAACCAGTACGGTAACAAACATTCGTGTTGACGAGTTTGAAGCAAACAAAGCTCTTGTCGTTGATGCAACCGGCACTAAGGTCGCCATGGGACCGTCGACAGACGACATCGCAAATGCTCAAACTAACGCAGCTACAGCCACATCTGCTGCCGCAGCTGCTGCCGCTTCTGCTTCAAGTGCGGCCGCTTCTGCGGCAACTGCCTCAACCGCGGTTACTAACGCAGGCTTGCCAACCTTAGTTGCTGGCGATGAGCTTAAGTTTATTCGCATCAAGGCAGATCGTTCAGGATATGAGACGATCGCGCCACCGCAAGATAACTCAATCTTCTATGGTTTCAGAACTTCCAATGGCTCCTTGCTGCTTGACAGATCAATCATTGGAGAAGCTGATTCATTTAACGTAAACGATTATGAGGACTATTTCCTTGGCGCGTCAGGCAATGTCTTCTCTGTCAACAACGACGGCCACCTCATTTGCACACTACCGTAAGGAGAAACCATGGCAACCCTTGACCTTGGAAAAATTAAGTTCACGTGGAGAAATACGTATTCAGGTGCCACGGCCTACGAGAAAGACGACGTTGTCAAGTACAACGAGAGCGTCTACATTTGTAAACTAGCCTCGACTGGCAACCTGCCTACCGACACGACGTACTGGGACCTGATGGTGCAGGGCACTAATATCCTGACGACCCTTGGCGACATTATTACCCACAACGGCACAGCTCCTATTCGCTTTGGCATAGGACCTAATGGTCAGGTGTTGACTGCCACTGCGTCAGGCGTCCAGTGGAGACCTCAATCAGGTTTCCAAGGCAACAGCATTTACGTCAACAGCGTTCGTCCTTGGATCGCAGGTCCTAACCTAGTAGGTACGGGCAACGAACCATGGCTCGGTGAGCCTGCTGGCAACAACTTGCGCATTGCTTCAGGCATGCCTAATCCTCGTTTAGGACCTCGCCAATTCTCACGCGGCGGCCGCACTAAGTACGAGGTCAGCAATTTCTTGAACGACAAGTTCGAGTACGTTGCTCGAGGCACGACTGAGTACGGCTTAGTTGGTAAGTACGCGCATAGCCACAACCACGCCAACTTAACGTCTGTCATGGACTTTAGTGGTGAATTTGGTTTGATGCGAGCAGGTGATCACTTCGTACAGATTCACCATTGCAATGGCTCTGGCGCCATGATGGCCCTAACTAAGGACGGCGACCTGTTCTTTAAGGGTTACAACAACCAAGGTCTTGCAGGAGCTGGCCACACGACTGACGTGTATGGTTGGACTAAGGTACCGTACCTAGGTCCTGACGCCACGATCGGTGGCCAATCTTGTAAGATCATTGGTTTTACGGTCTCAAATGAACTAAACGGCGGCGAATCAGACGCTCCTACTTGTTTTGCCATTGACCAAGCTTATCGTCTCTGGACTTGGGGCTACAACGGCAACGGCGAGTGCGGCATCGGTAACACGACAACTCCTCAAACGACACCTCAGCTAGTCTCTGCCTTGCCAAACGTGCGTATGATTCACGCACGTCCCCGTATGGTTATGGCCGTCAACAACCTAGGTCAACTGTACACTTGGGGTTGGAACGCTCAAGGTCAGCTAGGTACTGGCAACACGACTAACTACACGTCTCCTCAGCTAATCTCTGGTGCCACGAACGTCTACGACATTGAGTGCCACGTCGGTTCTTACTACTCAGGCGGTTGGAACTACTACGGTACGTCGTACTACATGAAGAACAACGGCGAGTTGTACGGCACCGGCTACAACAGCAACGGCAACCTTGGTAACGGCAACACGACTAACCAGTCTGCCTACGTACGCTGTGGGGCTGCTCAAACGTTCAGTGAGTTCCATCTCAACGGCGTCTCTGAGATGAAGACAGTGGCAGCCATTGGAGGTACGCCAGGGGCTCCTGACGGCTTGATGTGGGTTTGGGGTTACAACGGTAACAGCCAGTTTGGTGACGGCACTACAACAAGCACTAGCACTCCGTCTCGCCCAGGAACTATTTGCGACACAACTCGTAACCGCAACTTTACGTATATTGCTGGCGTCGTATCAAACAGTGACCGCGTCTTTCCAAGAGACAACATTGTTAAGATCATGCCGTACACGTACAGTGAAGCAGGAACTGGCTGGCACGTCATCGATTCGACAGGGCGCATGTATCACATGGGTTATGGCGTCAACATGAGCACCTACCGGACAGACAACACGACGATTGCCTATGCTCGCCCAGTCCTGCTGCCGGGTCCTTGGTCCTCTGAAGACGGCAATGCAGCCTTGACTGACGTGTCAATTGTTGGATTTAGACAAGCGTCGTATCCGTACTCCCCTGGTTTCTGCCAACAGATGCTTTTGTCAGACGGCCGTGTCCTGCACATGGGCAGCAACGGTGAAGGCGAGTTCTCAATTGACCTTGGCTTCAACGGTCGCTACATGGTTATGAACCCATAAGGAGAAGAAGATGAAACTATACACGTTTGTCGGGGAGTACAAACACCCAGAAGCTGGGTTTGGAACTGCCCCTGTTTGGCACGGCACAAAGGACGACGTCACCTATGCCTCAATGACTGATGAGTGCTTGGCTAGCTTTAACGCTGCGCAAGACGCTCAATGGACCTTGGGCACGGATGCTGACATCGATGTGGCCAAGTCGATTAGCCCAGCCGTTGCTGCCATTAAGGCTCGCATTCCTAAGACGATTCGCGCTAAGTACTCAATCGACGACGAGTTGCAAGCTAACCGTCTGCGTGACCCTATGGTGCTTGACGACATCGCTGCCATGGTAGCCGTCAAGATGTCTGAAATCGACGACTTGTTCGGAGCGTAACATGGTAACTGCGGTTGACGTTCAATCACAACTATCTACTCATGAACAGGTTTGCGCCGAGCGGTACGAGAAAATTGAACTGCAATTCGCATCAACGAATGCTAGGTTGAAGCGCATTGAAGGCATCATGGTAGCTACGGCAGGGACTTTGATTGTTGGTGCCTTTGGTGCTCTCTTCACCCTGTTTTTACTCCTTCAGAAAATAGGTTAATCATGGCAGCTGATCCAGTAACCGCGGTCTTAAACATAGGTGGTCAACTCATTGATCGCCTGTGGCCTGATCAGGAAAAGAAGGACCAAGCGAAACTAGCTCTCATGGACATGGCTCAGAAAGGCGAGCTCACTGAACTAACCGTTCGTGGCGAGATCGTCAAGGCCGAAGCCGCAAGCGAACACTGGCTAGCAGCTAACTGGCGCCCAATCCTGATGCTCACGTTTGGCGGTCTCATTGTGGCCAGGTGGTTTGGCTGGGCAGCACCTAACTTGTCTGAGTCTGAGTACTTAAAACTCTGGGACATCGTTGAACTAGGCATTGGTGGTTACGTCATTGGTCGCAGCGCAGAGAAGGTTCTGCCTGGCATTGCTCAAGTGTTTAAGAAGTAATGTTCAAGCTATCTCAGCGTAGCATCGCTAAACTAGACGGGGTCGACGACCGTCTAGTTGACGTGGTCTGCCGTGCTATCGAAATTACTACCGTCGACTTCGCCGTGATTGATGGACTGCGGACCCCTGAGAAACAGCTAGAGTATTTCAACAAGGGAGCTAGCCACATCAAGACAGGTGGCACGCATGTTCAAGGTAAAGCCGTAGACCTCATGGCCTACGTCAGTGACCGAGCCTCTTGGGAAATCAAGTTGTACGACAACATTGCTGATGCCATGAAGCAGGCTGCCATTGAGAAAAACGTACCGCTACGCTGGGGAGCTGCTTGGAATATTCCTGACATTCGCCTCTGGCGTGGCACCATGGAAGAGGCCATGAACTACTACGTTGACGAACGCCGCAAGCAAGGCAAGCGGCCCTTCATTGATGGCCCACACTTCGAGATTGCCTGATGCCTACCTTACTGACACATGACGGACTTCCTGCTAGAAAAAATCCTGACGGCAGCCACTCAACAGAGGTAAGCATCACGGTCACTGATCCAAGGCTCAATGAAGGAAAACCCACGAACATACCGTCTTTGTGGGGCGGTAAGGAAGTTGATGAGGACACAGCAGTAAACAATGCCCTCATGTCTAAGAAAACCTACAAGTCTTTTGCCACCATTGATGAAGCAGTCTCGGCAGCTAAGGCCAGATCAAATGCTGGTGGAGCCGGCGCTGAGTCTAAGACGATGCTTACCCCTAAGAAAGCCAGGAAGTAATGTCTTCGCCAAGGACTTGGGCTGCAATGTTTTTCTTTGCCCTGAGCGCCTTGATGATCTTCTCGTCGATCGTCTTAGGCACGCACAAGTCGACGTAGTTCACTGACTTGGTTTGACCGATACGATGCGCACGATCCTCGGACTGCAGCCTGTGTTCCAGGTTGTAACTGTTCGAGTAGTACACCACCATCGTGGCAGCGGTCAGGGTAATGCCATAACCACCGGTTGACGGGTTGCCCACAAAGAACCGAGTACCAGGATCCTCTTGAAACCGTTTGACTGCCTCAGACCTTTCGTCAGTTGTCGTGTTTCCATAGTAGCTAACGATGCTCTCTGGTCCATAGACGTCTTTGAGTTTCTCCGTGATCTTCAAGATGTCTGCCCTGTATGTAGCCCAGATGATGACCTTGTCGTCAGCCTCTTCGAGCACGTCCATGAGTTCCGTCAATCGATTGTTGGGAACCTCGATGATGTCGCCATCGTCAGACTTGAAGTGGCCACAAGTGATCTGGTGAAGTCTCAAAATTTCTGTGAGCACATTGTCAATTGTCAGTGCTTTCCCCTGCAAGAGAGCGATGGCAGAATCGGAGAGTTGTTTGTAAAGCTGCTTCTGTTCCTTGGTAAGCTCGACATGCCGATACTGATAGATCTTGGCGGGCAAATCAAGACAGTCGGCCTTTTTGACTCGATACGAGAACGACTGCAATAGCTTCGTTAGCTCGTCTAGCCGCTGAAAACCAACAATCTTCTTGAACGTGCGGTTACCTGACTTAGCATCGATCATCACGGCATACCGACTGCGGAACGTGTAGTAGCTGCTGAAGCCTAGCAAGTGCGGGTTCAAGAACTGCGCCTGGCTGTAAATGTCTAGTGGACTACGAGTCACTGGTTCACCAGTCAAGATGCGGCGATAGTGAGCCCTGGTTCCCACCTTGATCACGTTCTTCGTGCGCTGTGCTCCTGGGTTCTTGATTGTCGTTGACTCGTCGACGATCATGGCAACACGGCCACCGACGTCTGTGAAGAGCTGCGCGAACTTAGTGCCCCGGTCCGTGGAGAAAGCTTCAACGTTCATGACCAGGATTCGTAAGTCGTCACTGGGCTTCATGATCTCGTCAAGGGCTTCTTGTTCTGCCTTCCTTGGACTGGCGTGCCAGCTAGCAATCTTGTGTTGGATGTGGTCAGGCAAGTGAGTCGGAATTTCCTTGATAACCCAGTTCATGTAGACGCCCTTGGGAGCCACAATCAGGGCAGACGTAATCCGACCTGAGTCATAAAGGTACGCCAAAGAGTCGATTGCCACCTTCGTTTTGCCAGTTCCCATCTCCATGAACAGGGCGAATTCGTCTTTTTCCTTTGACATGTCCCAGGCTTTGGCTTGATGAGCGTAGGGCTGTGTCTTAAAAGGGTAAGTGTTACTATGGTCCATATTTTTTCCCGTTCTCTAGGATAATCCTAGTCATCCGATCTCGTAGAAAAGGCTAGTCTGCGGCTGCACGAGGTGCAAGTTGTGCCGTGCCCTAGTCATTCCTACGTAAAACACCCGAGCTTCATCGTCCGGGTACTGTTGCATGTACTTGTACGACCTGGCTGCCATGTCTGTCAGCATCAGAACGTTGTCTGCTTCACCACCTTTGACGGCGTGAATCGTGTCGATCTTGATCCTGGGTTCCTTGGTTAGACTCTCACCCTGTCTTCTGGCAGCGATGTAGAACTCGCGCTCAGACGACGGAATGTGGGTAAGCTTCTCATGCCAGATCCCTGGTTCAAGACCAGTGTCTTGCAGTACGTATATCCTTTCTTTATCGGTTCGGCGTTTGATGCCCATGAACCGATAGACCAATCTTAAACTGTCGCCATTGATCTGTTCGCCGCGACAAAGCCGTGTCCACGCAATTATTGCTTTGAGACTATCGGCATCAAGCATGTTCTTCTTTGTTGACTGGAAAGGATACCCAGACTTCAAGCAGATCTCTTCAAGCTGCTTGGTTAGGTAACTGTTTCTGGCGAGCAAGAGCCAGGTACCTTTACTAAGATCCACTTCTTCGGGGGTAAAGTGCCAGTGAACTCCACCGTCAACGTCGCTTGGTCTAAACCGCTTGGTGACACGGTTCTGCACGTTTGAGATGACTTGAGTCGCCAGTTTGTGCACTGCTCTTGGTACACGGTACGATTGATCAAGGACAATACGTTTTCCAGGTAGTTGAATAAGTCGGTCGACGTCTGCGCCGGCCCATCGATAGATAGCCTGATCGTCGTCACCTGCGATGAATCTGTCATGTACGTTCTCCGTTAGTTTTTCTACAAAGTCCCACTGCAAGGCAGACAAGTCCTGGGCTTCGTCGACAAAGACGGCATCTAGTTTCGGCACGATACCTACCTGCAGCCAGGTCTCGAGCAAGTCAGTGAAGTCCTGTAGCCCGTGAACCTTCTTGTACTGGACCAAGGTCCGTGAAACGCGGTCAAGCTCGTACCAGTCAATGTCGTCGTCGCCGCACTCTTCGCAGATCTTCTTCAGCGGTTGCCTTGTAATCCTGGCTAAGTTGTCAAGGAAGAAGTAGCGGTCGCCTAACGGCATACCCTGCAGCAGACCATCTTCCGTGTTCCCGTAACCACTGACCTCGATCCCAAGCTTCTCGCCAAGCTCCTTATAATTAGGACGCTGCATCATGGCTGTCGGCTTCATACCTAACTGTCGGAAGGCTAAACTATGGATGGTCCGGAAGAAAGGCATGTCGTCTTTGGTAAACCCAAAGCGATCCGCTGCCCTGCTCCGTGCCTCATTCGCCGCCTTTTTGGTAAAGGCGATGTAGCCGATACGCTCTGGCTTCACCCCCTTCTCGAGACGCTCTTCAATGAACCGCATTCCTGCAGTAGTCTTGCCTGTCCCTGGAGGTCCAAAGATGATTGTCCACGTCAAAAGATTTCTCCGCTCTCGCCTACGTCTGGAGTATCAAAATCGCCTTGATGCTTCTCAAACTCGTTGACCGCCCACAAGTTAATGCCCTTGCCCTTGATGTTGAAGAAGTGGTGCTCAGCACCGTTCTCACGCAAGATCGAAGTAACCTGGTGCACCTTGTAATCTCTGAAGTGGTGGCGATCTAAGAACGCCATCAGATCTGCCATCCTGAAATAGTGCTTAGTACCGTCAGACCAGGGTTTACCAAGCAAGATCTCTTCCTTGGCCTTGGCTTGCACTCGTCCCGTACAGAAGCGCTCGATGTACTCGAACAACTGACCAACTGGCGATGCATCAGGTGGTGCCTCAATGACAGTCAGGTTCTCAAGCAAGTGATTGATGAGCTTGGTCCACGCAATGTCGTTCATCTTGGCAGGCAGCACGTTCAAGCGCTCCATGCACTTGCGTTGGAAGCGACGTTGATTGTGTAGATCGTCTGTCTCTAATTCCAGCCTACCACCACCGTCAATATCCAAGAACCAAATGGGAGGGTTAGTGTCAAACTTTGTGAGGCTGTGAACAGCAGGCATATCGCTGCTAGCCCCAATACCAAACTTACGAAGCTTGCACACAGCAGCATTACAGTAAGGAGCAATAGGAGGCTTACTGCAAGTGTATTGGTAATCCTTTCTCTTCGCAGATTTAATGACCCCTTGTACTTCAGATGAGGAGAGCGGTGGCTCCATAAGCTGAACATTAAATCCTTCCAGATCCCCTTCCCAATTGTCGGGATTCTTTTTACGGCAGTAAACAGCGATGTTAAATAGTCCATTGTTGCGTGTCCCTTGTGGAAAACCTTTTGTTGCAAGATGCTGCAAGCAAGGCGGACCATCTTCAAAGTCTGACTTAACCGTGATGACCAGGTCTTCTAGTTGCTTTGCAGTAAACCGGTTGGCCATAACCTTTTCAATGAAGGCTTCTGGCTTCATGCCTTGGCACCAGCGCGTGTCGCCAAAATAAGGCATGTTGATCCATTGACCAATGTCTCCCCGATCCGCGAGGATTTTGGTTTGCTTCGGAAAAATTTCGCAGCCACCGTAGCCCATGTAAGCTGCCAGGTCTTTTAGTTTCTGCTGAATCAAGCTAGCTTCTACCCACTCGCTTGTGAACAAGTAAAGGTGAATGCCACCCGACTTACTGGCACAGGGGAAAAGCGGTACCTTGAGTTCTTGTATTGCTGCATTGATCTTGGGTAGGTCAATGCTGCCATCGTACGTGTCAATGTCGATGGCTCCAAACTTGCACAAGGATTCGTCGTTGATTGGAATAACGCCAAGTCCTTGCTTACCTTCGAGGTGCTGTTGCCACAGATCCTTGGTCACTGGCTCACGAATAGTCGTGGCTTTCCCTGTCAACTTGTTGTCTTGACGACTACCCTTGATGACATATGTTCCATGCGCACGTGGCAAGCCCTCGAAAATCTCCATGAAATTTTCTATGAGCATAAATAAAAAACCCGGGGCTGCGAACCCCGGGCCCTTTCGTTAAAACGCGTTGTGGGACTCTGTGTGATCAGCTTCAGGAGCGGCGGTCTTCACTGCACCAGCCATTACCTGTTGCGCAAAATCACGAGCTGCTTGATACAAACCAGGCTCAGTGACAGGACCCACCATGTCGATAGTCCAACCAGACCAAGCACCTTTATCATTCTGTTCGGCAACAGAAGCAAGCTTGTACATGTGACTGAAACGCGCAGGAGTAACAGGACCTGATGGACCTTGCACCTTCAAGTTGTTCATCAAGCTATTCCAACGACGGTTCTTCTTCAGCTGCGTGCTTGACATAGTAATCAAACCAGGCTCCATGACTCCGGTGTCAAGCTCAATCCGTATCACGAAGTGATAAGCAGTCTCGACAAGGATGTTGCCTGCAGCAGTAGTCAACTTGCCATTTACGTTCTTAGCGTCGGTAACGACTGAGGACGTGATTGAGTGCTGACCAACAAGACCGCCACCCTGTTCGCGTGGACGCCACTCAACGAACTCACGCTTGTACGCGCAAGGGATTACCAAGATCTCTTTGAAGACTTCCTCAGTAACTGTGTTGAAGATCATGCCGGCCTTTGCGTCAGGCAAGGTGTCTAGTTGAGGCGAAAGCTTTTGCAAGATGTTAAAGAATGGAATAGCCATGTCTTGACTAGTCATTCCCTCCATGCCCATACCAGCATCAGCTGCAAAGTCAATCACTGCCAGGGCGCCACCCTGTTTCTTTTCGGCTACTTCGTTCTTGGCCATTTGAGTTATCCTTTCTTAATGGTTGCTTTCTGCCCGATGTAAACGCCTAACAGGTCGAAGGGCAAGTTCCTACCTGCTTCCACTTGCTCACGCACAAACGCTTTGAACGTCATAGCATGAACGCCGGTCTTGTCGGTGTATGAAGTACCGTGGTCTTTCAAGAAAGTCTTGAAGTCTACGGCACGCTCATCTTCACCTTTGCCAAAGCTTACAGTCACGTCGTTCTTGATCAAGTCACCATGACCATTGTCGCGCAGCCACTGCATCGCTTCTTCGTACTTCTCTTTTGGAGGGTTAGCTTGGTAGAAAGGTTTAACAGTAATCTTGCTGCCATCAACAAGCTTAAACTCGCTGATGCCACATTCCATCATGGCTTCAGGCAAATCCTTTTCCTGTACTTGGGACAAGGCTTCTGTCTTCTCTTTCAACTGCGCTTCTAGATCCTCTATATCTTTCTCAAGCTGCACCTGCTTAGCAGCAAGTTCAGCTACGACTTTCAGGCTGTCGTCGCCTGGTGTGACATCAGTAGTCATCGCTTCTCCTCATTAAATCAAATTCAACCACGTAGTACCGCATCTCCTGACGATCCCACTTCAAGACCTTCATGCGTCCATTGTTGAGCATCGTGGCTACGGCACCAGCTACTGCGATGGCAGCAGGATCGCCGACCATCAGCAAATAATCCTCATCAGTGAACCGAGCTAACCCGCGCTTTAACCGAGAAACCGTAGGCGCTGCGCTGTAAGCCACGTTGCCGGGTGGCAACAAGACCTGCAGCCGGCCGTATTTCTCTGCTGGCATCAAGTTAATTCCTCGGGGTTCCTGAACCACGTACACTGTCATCATTTCTCCTTTCTGTTTATTGATCATATCACTTTATTGGCAATAAGCTAAGACTTGTAGATTATATCCGCGATCTTTTGCCATGGCCAGGGCTTGCTAAATACGTGCGGGTTCGGGATAAGAGCCCACTTAATTTTGCAAGCACCGTCTTTTACTGGTTCTAACAACTCAGCAACAGCTAAGACTGACTCCGCCTTAAACACGATGATGTCGTCGTCTTTCCTAGCTAGTACAAATACCCGACCTTTCTCCTTGCAGCGGCGGCTGAAGAACGCGATCTGGCTTGACCGAAAGTAGATGTAGTTCCCCTTAACCACCTTCAGTTCGACCCAAGCTTCTGAGCCTTCATGGCAACCATTGACGTCAGGCTGCCCGATGCCGGCTACGTTCTCAATCCTGACTAGGTGTCCGGGAAGCCTCTCCCGAATCAAAGTCCACAGGGTAGACTCTCGCATATTCAATGCCCTCAAGTTTAAGACCCTCTGACCAGATGCGCAGGTAGACTCCAGACAGCTCCGGGTTTGCCGCATCCTTAAAGTTCGGGTAATCAATTTCACTAACCCACTTGGTTAGCTGTTTTGCAAAAGCGCTTTTAGACAAGTGAATGCGATACCGGTAGTCTGCGTCTGGCGTGTACTGCGGTATGCTGCCTTCAAAATTGTCGGTGATGTGATGCGGTTGACGAGCACGAATAAGCAACATGTTCTTATCTGCGCGGTTTTGCACAACACTCAATAGTCCTGCCTTAGTAAAAATCCACATACATTCTCCTTTATTTGCTGTCGCCCCAAGTCGGTCCCATCTCGAGATCGACCTTGATCGGTACAGCTATTTTAACACAGGACTCCATGATGTCTTTGATTCGCTCACCATGAGCCCGATCTCTTACACTAAAGCAAAGCTCGTCGTGCACTTGAATGTGCGCAATCTCCCCTGCCTTGTACAAGTCGACCATCGCTTTCTTAGTCATGTCAGCCGCCCCACCCTGAATGAGAGCATTCAAAGCCTTGTGAGTCATTGACCTGCGCAATGGACGTCCTTGCCATACCTTGTCTGCTTGTTCGCGGCTCAGTGGGTTCTCTCTGTTTGGCCAAGTGTTCTGGCTATCAGCAGGTTCCCAAAGATCAAAGTGCCGCTTGCGACCAAGCAAGGTTTTGATCCAACCCTTTTGAGTAGCAGACTGAGTGCAGCGCTGACTAAGCTGCCTAACAAACGGCACGCGATCATGGTACTGCTCAAACAGGGGTCTGGCTTCGTCTTGACTGAGCCCAAGTTCTTGGCTGAGCTTGTAAATGCCCATGCCATAGAACATACCAAGGTTCACGGTCTTGGCTTGCTTACGCTTGATGCCAGCCATGTCAGCAACCATTTGATGGAAGTCTGTATCAGCTGATTCACTGTAGGTCTTGACGGCTTCTTCGCTGCCTTTCAAACCAAGAATATCTGCGTAATGCACCAAGATCCTAGGTTCTTGCTGGCTGTAATCGCAGCTGGCCCAGTGCATACCTTCGTCGGGCAAGAACAAACCGCGAATCAATGGGCCCCAATGCTCGTCACGGGCAGGAACCTGCTGCAAGTTAGGCATTGAGCTACTGAAGCGACCGGACCTAGTGCCTGACTCGTCTTTGCGCAGCGCGTGGAACTGACAATGAATGCGACCTGAGTGTTCCATCTTGAGGACCATGCCCTCAATAAAGTCACGACGCATCTTATTCAGTTTACGATACTCAGCAATCTTCTTTGGAACTGGTAGCTCGTGATTAGCCAGCCAGTCGCCAGTGAAGGAAGGATTTCCCCTTGCCGTCTCAGGGAACCAGATGTCTAACTTCTTGAAGGCTCTGCCAAGATCATCGCCTGACCATGGATCGATCACGTAACCGACGAGGTCTCTTAGTTCGCCCAGTAGTCTGGCTTCGTCTTTTAGGCCTTGGTCGTTTAGCTGCTCAGCTTTATCGACGTCGACGCGGACGCCTTTGAACCGCATGTCTAGCATGATGTTGACTAGATCTGACTCAAGTTCAAAGATGTCCCACAAGTCTTCCTTGACTAAAATCTTTTTCTGAAGATCGAAGATACGTATTGGAAGGGCAGCATCTGCCTCGGCATAGGGACCAACGTACCTGGCTGCAAGCTTCCAAAGTCCACCTTTAGGGTCGACTCCAGCAGCATGGGCGGCTTGGCGTAAAAGCGTTTCATCCTTGTCTTCGCCAAGGTACTTCTTAGCAAGCGCCGAGAGGCTGTAGCTGGACTGGTTCTCGTCAATAAGCGGCTCCGCGATTTGGATGTCGCGTATGGGACCATTGACTTGAATGCCTTCTGCACGTAACCACTCAAGGTCATAGATGAGATTCGCACCTATCTTCTCCGTATCTTTGCCAAGCACTTCTTCAAGAAAAGAAATAACCGCAGCTTTAGGAAGGTTATCTCCACTGCCATGTCCAAAAGGAAAATACCAAGACGCGTCTTCAGTCGCAAGACTCACCCCCACAACTTCCCCGTCGTACCTCACTCCGCCTGGTCCTCTCTCCATGAGATGAGGATCCCGAGTCTCGCAGTCCAAAGAGATCCTCTTGACGTTCGTCAAATTCGGGAACTCCTTTGGCGGCTGCCAACTTGAGTTCGGCATAAACATTGTCAACTGTTCCATAGTGAATCCACTCGCCTTTCCATAAGTCTGCTGCTTGATTGTGGGCATAGGGTTCTATGAACACGATTCTCTTACAGCTTGTATTCATCAAGAGTTTTACGCAAGTCACGCATGGACTTACCGTAATGTACGCGGTCTCGATGCTTTGTGTGTCCTTACACTGGAGCATTGCGTTCTGCTCTGCATGGATAGCTTCACACTGATCCAAGCCCAGGCCAGGTTTAAAATCTGCGCCAGGGCAAGGACGATCAAGACAGTGATCCCGCCCACGAGCAACACCGTTATACCCAGTAGCGAGAACGTGATTATTAGCGTCCACAAGTACACATCCCACGCGGCGTCTGCGGCACGTCGCGCGTAGTGAGACAAGAGAAGCCATAGCCAGAAAGTACGCATCTTTATTCGGCCTCGAGAATACCTTTGCCATCTGCTTGCTCCCATAACCAGTCAATCAAATCATCGCCATTCTCGAACCACGGCAGTATAACTGCCGGACCCTCGGTAGCTTTGCCCAATAAGTCTTCTGCTGCTGACCACTGCTCTTCATACAAGTGCATGCTGCCTGCTTGCAAGATCAAGTTGCCGAGCTCTGGCTTCTCCTTCAAGTGACAGATCACGTAGCGAGCTAGCATGCTGAAGTTAAACACGTCATACGGCCAACCAAGCCACAAGTCTGAGCTGCGCATGGTGTCAATCACGTGCAGCATACCATCACGAATCAAGAACTGAATCGAGACTGTGCATGGAATGTCCTTACTAGGCCTTGGGTTTGGACGCCAAATGGTCAAGACCGCTTGCCTTGTATCAGGATCACTGTTCAAAGCATCAATCACAAAATGCAATTGATCGCGAATCATGGGCCCGTAAGCACCGTGGTAAAAGTAACCGTCGTCACTGAAGTTGCTGATCGCCTTGCTGTAAGGTGCAATGGTCTTGACTCTGTTATCGCCACTCAAGATCCACGCAGCTTCTGCTGCCATGAACTTGTAGCCAAGCTTGCGCTCTTCAACAGTCAACACAGGAAATTCCATTGGTATCATTGTCTGATAACCAAGCAGCTCCTTAATCTTCTTACCGCGAGGAGCAACAACGTTACCCCAACGCAGGCATTGCTCAATGGTTCTCAACCATTCTTTGTTAGTGGATGGCATGGCGCAATATCTCCCTCATGTATGATGTGTCGCCTTCAAACCTTTTCACAAAGGCAGGATGCTTCACGTGTTCAAAGACTTCAATGCCTTGTTTGCTGAGGTATGACAGCGCAACCTTGCCAACTGCAATGAACTTCAATTCAGGTTTTGCTTCAGCAAGGGCTGGCAAAATCTTGTTTGTGGTACCATCATGATTAAGGGCATTGCCCCACATCAAGATCTCTTCACGCACGGGCACCTCATGCAGAGCCTGTGCAAGATACAAGCTTGAATGACCATAGTCATACCAAGGCCACTCGAGGTTGTTGTACTTGGGCTTCACTCGCTCGCCGACGAAGACGTACTCTGCTTCTTTGAGGTGTCCAAGCAAATTAGGTTCGTCCATAGAGCCAGGCAATTGAGAGTGTATTCTCTCCAAAGCACGATCATAGGCGTATTCAGTAAATAGCTCAAGCTTATCTCCCCATGATTCAATTGAGTAGTACACGTGGTCGCGTCTTGCCTTGACTCCACCTGTCCTAATCAAGAGATCAGTGTAATTTTCATTTGGTATGTGCACCTTGTCACCATTCCAAAGGAACCGGTAACGTGCAGCAACCCCCATCACGCTGTCGTACATCTCTTCACGCTCAGACTTCAACTTGTCAAAGCGTTTTTCGTACTCGACAAGATCTTCAGGCAAACAGTAGATGTACACTGCACCATGCTTGCGTGCAATGCGATCCATCATGCGCCCCATTTGACTCCATTTGCTGCCACCACGATACTCAGCTGCATACAAGGCTTCGCTTGGCCACCACCTGTCAATGATGACTGGCTTCTTGTGGCTCTTGCGAATGGCCCAGCGAATTGCTGCTGTGTGATACTCAAACATGTGATCAGGCCAACGGTAACTCAGATGCAAGTACGTGGCATCGAGCTGCTTGGCCATGTGTTGAGCTAGTGTTGTCTTGCCTGCACCATCAGGACCTTCAAGAATAAAAATCATCAGTCAAGCCCCCATAGTTTTACGATGACAAGCCACTTACCATTCTCAGTGGGACTAGATGAATACACGTGAGGCTGACGCATGAAGTCTTCGGTCTTGACGTACTCAGCGGCTTTCGCCTCTGCTTCTTTCTGAGTGTCAGCGATGAATTTCACATAGTCAGCCATTACGCTTCTCCTGCTAGATCTCGAAGATCGGGTGCCGTCCACCCTTCAGGCTTGATGACGTCATAACCTTCACTGCGTTTCGATGGGCCACGAATCTTCGCCATGTTTGCTTGATGGACGCGGTCCCACGCGGCTTGGAAGTCAAAGCCTTGTAGATAAGCAGTGCCCATGACCACGTAGCAGAGGTCCACCAGCGCGTCGAGCTGATCGGTTTTATTTCCGGCGATAATGAGTTCATCGAGTTCCTCAAAGATGAAACTTATCCGGAAGCTTGCCAGATCCTTCGGTAGATCTCTTGGTTCGCCTGTATACTCCAGGCCGAATTTCTCGTGAAATGCCTTGATGTCGTTCCACATGTTTATCCTTTCTAATCTCTAAGTAAATAACGATGGCGACAAGCGCCACCATCGTCAAAAAGAACCAGCCCACATTAGGCAAGAAGTTCTCTCCACTTTTCACTGCTACCCCAACGTCCTTCGACATCACGTAGATCAGGGAATTGTCGGCTACCGCCTGGGTTCCACTTAAGCTGCCACAAACAATTGCGACTGTATTGAGGATACAGCGGTGCAAAGATGGTCGCCAAGTAGTTGCTGTCGTAGTAGTCTCGCATGGCATCAAACACCTCCTTATGGGCGGGTGGCAATTGGTCCTTGTAGTCACGCATCGAGGCAAACGTGCCCCAGTGCCCTTCAACACGCCAACCGATGTCTTCAAGCAAGGAACCAAAAGCAAGGTACGTCATCTCATTGACGTGGTTAGCAGCTGCTCCCACATCAGGATCCCAGCAAGGGGTTGAGATGAACAAGGTACCATCGTCTTCTAGCAAAGCGCCGAAGTTCGTCAGTAGACGACGGCAGTGCTCTGGTTCGATGTGCTCGGCAACCTCAAAACAGACGATCGTGTTGGGAACCTGTTCAATTTCCTCTGGCTTCAAAACGGCAGCATCACACTCGCCTAGCAACTGGGTGGGTTTCCAAGTGCTCTTGGCAAACTGTTCAGGCATGCTAAGCTTGCTGACGTCTGCAGCTGCATAGAACTGTGGACCAAGGCGAGACGAATGCATGAGCTTGGCCAACGGCATCTCTTTGCCGCAACCTACGTCAAGAATCCGAGCTGTCTTGTAACGACCACCCTGATGCAGCCACTTGACGACGTGCGTCCAGCGAAGACAATGGGCGATGTAATCACGGTGCAAGAAACCGCGTTCTTCCGCATTATCGACAGACAAGAACGTCTTATCGATTGCTTTTCCTCTTTCATTTGCCATACGTTTTCCTTTCTAAGGGGTGGTCGAGGCGTTTAAAGTCGGCCTCGGAACGACTCCGTGACTATCGTACCACGGAACGAATTGCTTCGATGCTGCCTGTCTTAATCAAGCTGCCCTGATAATAGCTGAGCAAGCGTTGCGGCTTCTGACGACTCTTGAGGCGTTGGCCGACAACGGACAAAAGCTCGGTTTTACCGATCTCGCCAGCTTCCTCAATGATCGCCAGAATGGCCTTGGCCTGCTTTGCAAGTGAGACATCTGGTACTTGAACGAAGCGGTAAGTCACCATCCTGGTTTCTCCTGTTAGGCAGCTTGCGCGTACTCGACTGCCAAATCTAAGGCCTTCCGCTTGAGGGCGGCACGCGGGCCAAACCAAGCCGAGTTCAACGCAGCATCGCGATTGCGACCTGCCTTGTGATCGACGTAGAACGTCACGGCATTCAGGGCAGACCACCAAGATCCTTCGGACATGGCGGCTCCTGGCTGCGTGTGAAGGCAATTATAGACTTCGTCCGCAGACCTTGTGAACATGTCTCGCGTAATTTCGTCGCCTGTTTCGGCTAGTGCAGGACTGAACAGCTTGGCGATGTACTCGGTGACTTGCTTTTCTTGGTACCCCACTCTTGCCAGGAGCTCCGCGGTGACCTTGAAAGCATCGAGTTGATGGGTAGCAAGGCCTAAGGCTGTTTCGGCCTTCTGGATCACATCCTGGTCAAACTGACGTATGTGCGACATGGTAAACCGTTGGCCAGCTTGCCCCAAAGCTTGGGTCAGGGTGTTATTGCAAACGACTCGGATCGGCGTGAACATGATGTTCAGTGACTTACCCCAGACGTGAGGCTGACTGATCAGCAAATAGCCGTTAACTTCGTCGCCGCCTGGCAGCTCGAAGCCCTGGTTGATGGCTGCAAGGCCCCAGATCTGACGACCTCCGTCTAAGGAACCGGCGGTCTCCATCTTCATGTGACCGGCCTTGACGAACTTGTCGAAAAAGCGGAAGACTTCGGCATTTTGCATCGGAATGTAGTTCTTGCCGCAAGGACCTAGGATCTTGTTGTCAGAATCGCGGACAAGGAGCCCCCATTCGTTGGTCTTGAGGCTGCCTTCAGAGGCGTTGATGTCGCCTGGTGTCTGCGTGGTGAAGATAGAACGTCGACTGACGGTCCAGTCAAGACCAGCAGCTGTGAGCATCTCGTCTGGTGTCAAAGCATCAGAAACTTGAGCACCAAGACCGTGCCAGGGAACTGCGTTGGCGTAAGCCATGGATTCGATTAAGTGAGCCATAAAATTCTCCTTTCTAGTGGTTAGAATGGCTATTATATGCCGAAAATTGCCGCCCGGAGCAGGAATAATAGTACTAGTACAATTACCACTGCTGCGGGAATGGCGATCATGATCAGCAAGGCTTCAAGATCAGACGGGTTACGCATTCTCGAGCCTTAAGACTCCGCGACTGACCATCTGCGGGCGATAATACTGGAAAATGCGCCACGGATCTTGCTTCGTCTTGACGGCGATCAGAGGGATCAACTCGGCTTCGGTAAACGTGTCGACGTTCTTGGCTGCCAAAGCCCGGATCATCTGACGAGCCTGCGGGGCAAAATCACGCTCGCGATCGTAGAACTTGTCGAAGTTGAAGTGATACAGGCGCGAGGACAACTGACCCTTTGGACGACCACGGACCTTGATGATCTTCGACAGATCTTTTGGTGGATCGACGAACGTCAACTTGGACTCGGCACGTTTTTGTTCGAGCAAGGGAAGAATCCGCTTGGCAGCAACTGTCTTGTCACTGAACTTCGGACAATGGGCCTTGACGATCTTCGAATACAACGAAGACAAGTCTTGCATGGAATACTTCTTGAGCTCCTCTACACTGGTGCAAAGTTCGATATTACTCATCGAGCAACCTCCACACGTCGATGCTCAAGGGCTGAGTGTCGTAGTCCTCAACTAAAAAGACTGGCGACCCGGTTGTGGACTTCACGACTCCACGAACGCCTGAAACGAACGGTCTGGCATGACCCTTGGCGATGACGACAATGTCGTCTTGCCTGTGATCTTGCAAAATCTCTATCAACTCACTGACTTTCATACTTTCTCCTTTATGTCCGCAAAAGTGCGGAATTACATCGTACCATGGACCAAGAATCACGTACATAGTCCGATCAGATTATTGGCGCATTTTGTTAATAACTTTTGGGCCCCTTTTATATATGCAAATTCAAGGGCTTATTGGGTTATTGTATTGATTGGCCAAGGGGACATAATTTACACACAAATTTTTATTTTTTCTCTATACTAATAGAGGCAATACCTGACTGAAGCCCCTTGAGAAGCTCAAGATCCTCTGGCAGCAACCCCGTCATCCCTGGATCCTCGTCTTCTAGACATTCGGACAAGATGTCCAAACCCCAATCAAAATACGCCAACAAAGCGTGAACTTCATTGGCGGTCAGTTCTACCTTTACTCCCGTAATTCCTGTGATCGCTTGAGCTTTCATCTCCATCTCCATGTTGATAGACCAAAATCGGCAACCCAATCGACGTTCTTGAAATCGTGTCCGCCAATGTGCCATTCGTATTCGTCCAATGGGGTTTCCCCCATCTTCCAGTCATAGATGGTTACGTGCAAACCCTCGTCCGTAACGATCCGCCACTCGCAAGTTACCTTGTCACCCTCTGGATCAAACGGTCCGTGAGTGGGAGTTCCAAAGAGTTCGCACAACTTCTTAAAATCTGTCCGAACGTATCCCTTCAGACTTCCTCCATTGAAGACCGTCAGATCATCTTTACGGGTTAAAACCTCAAACGACTTCTCCATCACCAATCTCCTTTCTAATCGTGATTTCCACATTTTCACCGTAAAACGTCGAACCCTCCAATTCTTGGATAAGTTCGATGCTTGTCATCTTGTCGTAGCCCTTCAAACCAGTCCTCAACACAGCAAGATAGTTCTCCACGGCTTGATGGGGATCTTGCCAATAAAAATTAGCATTTGTCTCCATCAATTGTTCGATCGCTTGTTCTCTTGTGAACGTCAAAACCTTAAAACTCTTCGCCATCATTCTCTCCTGTGAACTCCACAAAATCCCCATACTCGCGGGCAAAAACGTCAAGAAGGTTCTGGTAATCGCCACTCATCATCTCATTGACGACATTGTTGACGCGTTCCCATGGACGCTCCAATTGGCGTCCGATTTTTTTACCAAGACCAATAAGATAGAACGCATTACCTTGTGGACCATTAAGATCGATTGTGATCATTTCAATTCTCCTTTATTAAAAAGTCATCATCATGACTGCTGTCACGATCATCAGCAAACAATAGCAAAACGACAAAATCTCGAATCCGTAATTCTTCATGACTTTCTCCTTTCTAAGACGCGATCATAACATTCTTTCGCACAAATGTCGAACTCTTTTTGTTCGCATTCGCTGAAATCTATTCCATCACAACACATTTCAAAATAGACTTCCGAAGCAAGTTCTTCGTCACATGCGAACTTTCGCATGATTTCTCGTCCATAACCATTCATTCCAATTCTCCTTTATGTACGAAACAATTTGTCCCGTGAGTTGATTGTACCGCATTTATCTGCAAAGTACACAATTTATTCGAATAATTATTTTTATTGGAAGCCTGCTTTTGATCAATAAAACTTATCGATCACTTGAACTCTTTCTTTCCTTCTTCCGTCAATGTACGAACTGTCGCGAGCTGTAGACTCTTCTGACCTTCATCACACCACTTTCTTCCACTGATTAAAAATCAGGTTTTTTCCTCCTCACTCCCTGCCATTTCTATCCTCCCGACCCTCCGCCTTTGTCCGTGTTGCCTGCTCCCTGCTTCTTTTTCTGCTTATTTCCGTTAATTCTGCAGGCTTTTTGGTCCTCGATTCATGGCTCTATATATAGAAGCATGTTTCTTGCCGGCTCGTGTCCTGGTCCTGGGACCGGGGCCCGGGCGTCGGCTGGCGCGGGTGAGGCCTAGAAGCGCCTAGTCAGTTGACCTGCGGGGGCATTTCAAGCTAAATCGGCAAAAATCCGTGCATATTGGGGTTAGTATAGGGAAAAACAGAGCACAGCGTGTGAAAATTGCAGAGAATGCCAATCAATACAATATGCCAATAACCGTATGACCCCAAGCAAAATTCAGGGGATCTATGTACAATGTCTCAAAGTTCCTATATTATCTGAAACAGGAGGTACGGACCATGGCACAAATTGGCGGTAAACGAGAAGGAGCCGGCCGTCCTGCGGGCTCCAAGAACAAACGAACCCAAGAGATCGAAGAAAAGCTAGCAGCCCTTGATTGCGACCCCATTGAGGGTATGGCCATGATTGCCGCTGATCCGACAGCTAGCCAAGAACTGAAGTTCCAGGCGTATAAAGAGCTGGCTCAGTATGTGGCTCCCAAGCGCAAGGCTGTCGAGATGGAGATCGAGGGCAGTGGTTCATTCAACATTAACGTCGTACGGTTTAGCGATGTTGTAAAGGATTCCGATGGCGGAGATAACGGTACCACTTGATTGGGCACC
>JACCEC011715789.1_pt1 | contig 22749 bp, 20 predicted proteins | sample 7450121 | NCBI WGS metagenome assembly JACCEC01 (sample SAMN15323455, study PRJNA562643) | freshwater metagenome | isolation source: river surface water | place: USA:Blue River Watershed | collected 2017-08-18 | reverse complement strand
TATTGGTGTGTGTCAATGATAATTGTCGTGGGCGTTTCATCTGTTTATATTTATTGTTTTCATCGGTCAGATGGAACACTCATAATCATCCCCAGTGTGTCAACAACTATTGTCATGGGTGTTTCATCATATTAAATGAGCATGACCTAAAATTGGTCGCAAACACCGATGAAGATATATGCTGCTCGAATGAGGTGAACAGGCGAAGCAATTACATATGACCGATAATAAATAATAAATATCTATATATGAAATCGCCATTAACAAAAAGTTTGAGTAAGTAAATAAAATTCGCTGAACACCTAAAAAAAATAGTAACTCAGTGAAGCAAATGAAATTCGCTGAACACCTATAAAAATAGTAACACAGTGAAGCAAATGAAATTCGCTGAACACATATAAAAAAGTATTAACTCTGTGAAGCAAACACCAATAATTAAAAGGCGATACCATATATGACCGCTGAAAAATAAAAATTTACATATATGAAAGCTAAGGCAACTCTAAAACAAATCGCTAAAGAACTCAATGTTTCTGTTTCTACTGTTTCAAAAGCTCTTAATGAAAGTCCAGAAATTAGCGAACAAACAAAAACCAGAATTAAGGAATACGCAAAGCTTAAAAATTATAAACCTAATGTAATTGGTCTGAATCTAAAAAATAGAAAAACAAAAACTATTGGCGTAATTATTCCTAATATTTTAAATTCGTTTTTTGCTAAAGTTTTTACAGGTATCGAAAAAGTAGCTGAAGAAAAAGGATATAATGTAATAACTTGTATTTCAAATGAGTCTTTTGAGAAAGAAATTAGCACTCTAGATATGTTGAGTAATGGAACTATAGATGGGTTCATTTTATCCGCCTCTGAGGAAACTCAAAAATTGCACGAATACAATCACTTTAAAGAAATTATTAGCCAAGGAATTCCTATTGTAATGTTTGACCGAATTGTTGATGAAGTTGATTGCGACAAAGTAGTTGTAGATGATTTTGACTCAGCACTAAATGCAACTCAACATTTAATTGATATTGGCTGCAAGAAGATTGCTTTATTTTCTTCAGTGGATAATTTGAGTGTTGGAAAATTAAGAACAAAAGGTTATCTTAAAGCACTAGAAGTTAATAATATTGAAATCAACGAAGATTTGATATTAAGAACCGATTCAGAAGAGGCATTAAAAGCTAGAGCAGAGATTTTATTTGACAAGCATAAAATAGATGGAATTTTTGCTTTGGATGAAGATGACTCAGTAGCAGCTTTGCGAATTAGTCTTAAAAAAGGGTATAAAATTCCCGAAAATCTTTCGATAATTGGTTTTGCAGACGGTATTCTTGCCTCAAGAAGGTTGTCACCAAGTTTAACTACTGTAAGTCAACACGGTCCAGAAATTGGAGCTGCCGCAGCAAAGTTACTTATAGAAAGATTAGAAAGCGAAGCAGAAGATCATCCTTTTAGAACCACAGTAATCAAAACAGAATTGAGGCTAAGAGAATCTACAAAAAATTTGAAATAGATTTGAAATTTAAACGGGTTTTTTTTCAAAAACTTCAAATAAATTAACCCAATCCATTGAAGTTTCCAATAAAGGTAACCCTTTGAAATTTTCTATTTCCTTTAAATTTTCAATAAAGAAATCCTCTTGCTTTGAGAATGGAGCAATCCCTTCTTCCTGTAATTTTTTAGCTAAATATTCTTGTTCATACTGACCCGGAGTTGGAATAAAAAAAGCTTTTTTCCCGAGTTTTACTAAGTCCATAATTGTAGTATATCCTGAGCGACAAAGTACCGTTTCACTTTCGTTGAAAGTCTGTTCGAGCTGACGACTATTCATAAAATTATAATAAGTGACATTCACTAATTCTTCCATTTTTTGTTCTTTTTCGATAATGCCTTTTATGAAAACTATATTCCCTTTGTAACCAAGAATTTCTGCTTGTAATTTTTCTTCCAATAATCCTCGCTGAGGCTCAGGACCCGAAAGAATAATCATCAAATCATATTGTTTTGGAGTTTCTTTTTTATGCATTCGGCTCAACGGACCAATGTATTTCAATTTAAAATCTCGATTTACAATATGACCTAGTTTGCCCGTTAAATTTGGGCTTTCTTCCAAATCAGGCACCCAACATTCTTGATGTTTTTTTATGATATGTTGATGTAATGTACTGGTAAACCAGGTCGTATTTCCTGTCATCACATTCAATTGATGTGTCAAATAAACCGAGGGGATTTTTTTACTGAAAACACCCAATCTGTTGTCAGAAATAATACCATCAATATCATATTTTTTAATCCATTTTCTTATCTTTTTCTCCTCTTTCCATACAGCTTTAATCATTTTGGGAAAGTTTTTCAATAATTTCCATTTAAAATTTGTCCCACTCTTCGCATATTCTATTCGGTAGGAAGGCAATTTTAAAGTTTGAACATAGGGAAATTCTTTTTTCAATAATGCTAGAGCAGCTCCATCCGAAGCGATAATCGGAATATAGTTGTGTTCTTGCAATGCTTTTATGATTGGAATACAACGTGTTGCGTGGCCTAAGCCCCAGTTTAGCGGAGCTATCAATATAGTTTTATTGGCAGAATGAAACATATGTATTTAGAAAAAATTAATACCGAAAGATAGGAAATCAAAAGCAATTCGTGTTTTTAAAGTATTACTATACCGTTAAGTTAATGGTATAAAAAAACTGTCCAAAAAGTAACATCTTGAACAGTTTTTAAGATTTAAATAATATTAATCCTGAATATAGGTTTTATTTCCGTTTTTGTTGATGTAATATTTTCCGCCTCTTGAACCAGTATATACTTTTTTGCCGTTGTAAGTTCCAGTAACTTTGTCTGGAGTTTTTGGCGCTTTTTCATTAGTTTCTTTATATGTTGGCTTCTTTTTTGAATTTCCGTGAGTATATTTTTCGTCTTTTATTTTAGCATCAATTTTGTTGGCTTCTGATTTATTTGTTTTTTTATCCTTATCGTAATCATATTTAGATTTTGAAGGCACATCTTTGTCATAATCATAACCCGATTTCTTTTTGGCAGTTTCTTTTTTATCGGAAGATTTTGTAATAGATTCTTTTTTAGTAGATTTTACGGGTACATCTTTGTCATAATCATACCCTGATTTTTTTTTGGTAGTTTCTTTTTTTGCAGGTTCTTTTTTCGATTTTGAATCTTGGGCATAAAAAGTCCCAGAAAAAATAAAAAGGAAACACAATAAAATTAATTTTTTCATAATAAGTTGATTTTTGAGATTGAACACTAAAGTAAAAAAAATATTTAATACATTTTGCTTTTTCGAGAATTATTAATCAAAAATTAAAAATAGGCTCTCAATTGAACACTGCCAGTATGAATAGTTTGGCTGGTTTCGCTTTTTCTTCCTTGATAATTGAAATTGATATCTAGAAAACTGGTTAAGTTTTTCTGCAAAAGCAATCGCCAAGTCAGGTTTTGTCCTGTTTGTAATCCTTCGAGCATTTGGAATCCAACGGATGAAAATTCATTGCCAATATAATTGTTTTGATAAAATGAAATTTCTCCGTTCATTGTGAATTTTTTTTCACCTGCATAATTAAAAGAAGTCCCAAATCGATTTTGAAGCAAGGTTTCTGAATCACCAATTTGATTTTTTTTGTTTTGCAATTCATAAAACAAATCCCAACTTGTACTTTTGGTAAACAAATAACTGATTTTTGGAGCCAAAAGATAGCCCTTTATTTCATAATTTTTCTCCGAATAGTTTTCAGATGTCAATGCGGTTTGAATAGTTTTTGCAAACAATCCAAATAGCCAACTTTTTCGATACAAATGATTGTATTGGAATTGATTGGAGCTATTTTTAGTCTCTTGTGAGCCAATTGAAAGCAGGTTTTTATTTTCATTGAGAACGTAAGTATAGGTTATTGAATGGTCTTGTTTGCCTCGATTATAGAACAAACTGTTCCTAAAACTAGAGTTCAATCCCAAAACATATTTCTCAAAGTTACTAAATGGATTTAAATCAAAATTATTACCTGTATTTTCTATTTTTCGATCAATAATATATGAAGTTTGATTGTAAAAGTATGAAAGTATTTTTTTGAACCCAGCCTCGTTTTTCCATTGATTTGGATTTAAACTAAGCGATTGTGAAAACTTGTTTTGATGTGTTTTGATGAAAGTTTGGTTGGGTAAATAGACTCTTATATATTTGGCTTGATCTACAAATGGAGCTACCTCAAACTCCTCTAATTCCTGAATTCCATTACCGTTATAATCATTCCAAGTGTAAACGCCCTGCCCAACAGCAACTTCAAGATAAGTGAATTCCTGTTGGGCAATGGATCCAGAATTTGTTTCAACAACAGTCGTCAATAGAATCAGTTGATTCAAAAAACGGTCGTTGTAAATCAGTCTGGAATTTAAGGACGGCTCTTTGTTTTTAGTAGCATCTACATAATTCAAAACCCTATAATTTGCAAAAAGAGATAAATCACTTTTGTTAGTTTGTATCAATTTTGAACGAAAGGCAATAGTTTGGGAATTGTTTACACGTTGAACTACGCCATTTTGTAAACTGTCATTAACTCTTTTAAAATACCCCAATTCTACAAAAACTTTGGTACTATCACCACGTCCAGCAAAAAAACCGTAAGCAGTATATTTTTGGCTTAAAGTCGAAAATTGATTGGTAGTTTTATTTTTCTCTTGATTGTCTTCAATGTTTAGACTAGTTCCAACCCAGTTTTTCCTGAAGTTATACTTTATTTGAGTTTTATTTCTCACGAACTTTGATGTTGAAGCAGTTGCATCGCTGTTAAGGTAACTACCTATATTTTGAATATTCCAATTTTTCAATTTAAAAAAAGCATTAAAAATATGACGATTTCCAGAAAAACTATCAGAAAAATCCAGCTTTTCGAAATGATAAACTAAGTTTCCTTTTTCGGGTAAAGCCATCTGCAATCCCGAAACCAAATAACTTTGATTCCCATTAGAAGTAATCCCCAAATTCCAATCTCGGTTAAATTCAATACTATAAAGGCGTTCCACGGTGCTAAAGTCCTCCGCAATAAATTGATAATTAGCAAAAACATCTAAGTTCCACTTTTTCGAAAACAGGCGTTGTTTGGCATTTATTTTTGTTGCCAAACCTTTATTATTCGAATCGTCCAAGGATGAAAAAAGGTTCTTGTCATTATTGCTTACACCAATTTCAAAATCAATAGCTGTTTTCTCTGTTGGATTATATTTACCTAAAAAAGTGGCTACTTGTGTTTTTATTGGTGAGACTAATCGAATGATAGGTTCGTAATTTCCTTGTGGAATTCCATTTATGGCTTCAATATATTCGTAAATTCTGCCAATAGCAGCATTACTTTTCAGAATGTAATTCCCTTTGTTGGCCTCAACTTGACTGAATCTCACATTGTATAAAACATCAACTGGATTATTCGAATATTCGAAAACTTCAACAGTGTTTACCAACGATTTTCTATACAATATTTTGTTATCTGAATAAGAATCTAGGTAAGCAGAAGGGGCAACCATCAAATCTTGATTGTCTCCTGCATCGGCCAAGATTTGTGCTTGCTCTGCCGAAAGACTTTGTTGCAATGGTTGGTTTTTCAAATCGTTTTCGGAGTACAAATAACCACCAAAACTCCATTTTTTGTTTTCCTGAGTTCCACCCACATAAGTGATTAATCGGGAATAATTTTGCTCCGAATATTGATATTCGACTGTAATTCTCATTTCGGAAGTAATGGTAAAAAGTGGGGTAAATAAAATTTCTCCAGCGTTATAATCTATCGTATAATCATTGTTTTCGCCGCGTTTCAAAAGGATTCCGTTGACATATACCCGCTCGGAGCCCGATATAACCAAAACATACAATTCTCCATTTTTTCCAACCAATTTGTAAGGACCTTGATTTCCTTCTTGTCCTATTAAATTACTTTTCGCATATTGTCCTCTTACTAAAGCCACCGAAGCGAAAACATTTGTTTTTCGAAATTCATCTCCAAACTCAAATTGCGTAAAAAGGCCTTGGGCTTTCTTGTTAAAATTCAAAAATTGGGTTTTTTGGTTTTCTAGAAATATATCTCCCGCTCGAATATTCCATTTATCACTAAAAATTTCCATAAAAACATTGTCGAATTGATCTAATTTTTGTGAGTATCCACCGTCTTGTAATGGAATATTGCTGTCTTGCAATGAGGCACGTAAACTCACTTTTTCGGATAGTTTTCCCGTGATTTGCAAATCGAGATTAGAGTTTAAAACCGAATTTTGATTATTGCCAACAGTTACACCACGTGAGATACTACCCGAAGTATTTAATCCCTCAAAAGGAGTTGTTTTTTTTTCGGAGTGGGTATCAACAGAGTATAAATTTCCTGAAGAGGCTTCGTTACTTACTAATTTAGTAGAGTCATAAATGCTATATTCTTTAGTTATAACTTCGGGAAATTTTAAGTAATGAACCGACAGTGAATCAGAACTGGAAGGAAAACTTTCGTTTAAAACCAGTGTTCCTTTTTCGAAATTTATTTTATAAAAACTGCTGTCTATAGGTTTGTCATTGGCGTCAAGCAATTTAAAATTACTCGAATTAATACTTGTGTTTTCCAGATGAATAGTGTCAAGAGTAATGAGGATTTTTTTGGTTTTGTACAACAAATTTCCTTCCTGGGCCTGAAGCCCAGAAAAGCAAATTATTGCCAGTAAAATCAGGATGTTTTTTGACATAAATACTTTAACTCGAAAGTATCAAAAGTAGTATTTATAATTGGTAAAATGTGATATCAAAAATTTGATTACGGAATAGTCAAATCAAAAAAACCACAAAACTACAAATATAAAATCTGCAAATTTGAGGTGAATTTATTTTCGGTTTTGCCTCCTCTCCTTTTGAAAGGGTCAGGGGGAGGTTTTTCTAACTTTCCTTCGTTACAATTTGCATAGTTTCACGACTTACTTGCTTTAGCAAAACTGTTTTGTTTTGTTCGACTGTTTGTGCCGCTTTATCATTGAAATGTCGGATTGTGTAAAGTGTTACATTTTCATCAAAATCGACTTTGAATTTCTTAGAAAGAATAGGATTTAAATCTTTGAAATTTCCAAATTTGTCTTCCACACAAACCGAAAAACTAATGGCTGAATTCTGAATTAAATTTACTTTCAATTTAAATTGGTGAAACAAAGCAAAAATTTCACTAATGTTTTCTTCCATAATAAAGGAGAAATCTATAGAGGAAAGCGAAATCAAAAGTTGATTTCTTTTGACTATAAAACTAGGAATTTGCCACTCCGAATCAGAACCTTTGGACACGCATGTTCCTGGCAACATTGGGTTTATAAATGATTTTACATACAAAGGAATTTCCTTTTTTTGCAAAGGTTGCAAAGTTTTCGGGTGAATAACTGTTGCTCCATAAAATGCCATTTCTATTGCTTCTCGATAGGAAATATGACTAAGTAAACTTGCCTTTTCAAAATATCTTGGATCAGCATTCATTACCCCTGAAACGTCTTTCCAAATTGTTACACTTTCGGCATTAAGACAATAAGCAAAAATTCCAGCTGTGTAATCCGACCCTTCACGACCTAAAGTTGTAGTGAAATTATTTTCGTCAGATCCTAAAAATCCCTGAGTAATGTTTAGCATTTTTTTCTTAACGTTCTTAGAGATATTTTTTTGAGTCAAATCCCAATCTACTTCTGCATCTCTGTAATTTGAATTGGTTTTGATGAAGTTTCTCACATCAAGCCATTGGGTTTTGATGCCCATAAAATTCATAAAATGGCTTAAAATAGTGGTCGATATCAACTCACCGTAACTCACAATTTGGTCATAAACAAAATTATAATTAGGTGATTTGTTGTGTGCCAAAAAATATTCTAAATCAGAAAATTGTGAATTAACTGCTGTAAAAACTTCATTTTTTTCATCTTCAAATAAATCCAACAAAATTTGATTGTGATATTTTTTTACTTCTTGTAACGATGAATTCAATTCTTCCGATTTTTCGAAATAATTTTTTATGACTTCTTCTAAAGCATTTGTCGTTTTTCCCATTGCAGAAACCACCAACAATACATCTTCATAACCTACTGTATGCAAAACGCTATATACGTTTTTTATTCCTTCGGCATCTTTTACAGAAGCGCCACCAAATTTGAATACTCTCATTTTAATTTTAGATTTCAGATTTTAGATTTCAGATTGTTTGCTGAAACTTAATTTAACTTATTTTCAATGAAATAATTGATTGCAGCCTCGTCCATTTGGGCAACCCTCCAATCGTCTAGTATTTTTGCTCCTGAATTTTTATAGAAATTTATTGCAGGAGTATTCCAGTCTAAAACATTCCATTCAATTCTTCGAACCTTATCTTTTTTTCCTTGTTTTATAATCTCAGAATACAGGGCAAAACCTACTCCTGATCCACGCATATTTTCCTTAACTATCAAATCCTCTAAATGTATAGTTTTCCCTTTCCAAGTAGAATATCGATAATAAAATAAAGCAATTCCAACGATTTGTGACTGAACTTCTGCAACAAAAACATGAAATAGAGGATTTGAACCATAACCATCACGAATTAAATCCTCAACGCTAATAACAACTGCGTTTGGTTCGTTTTCAAAAACGGCCAGCTCCTTAATGAGATTTAAAACAGCGTCCATATCCTCCGGACACCCCTTTCTGATAGTCATAATTTTGATGTGAAAATGGTTATTTAACCAAAAAGTAATAATATTAATCGCAAATATACAATTCTGATAATCGAATAGAATAAATTAATCTCTATATCACAAAAAAGCGAATATTTGTGACTTCAAACCAATCACCATAATCCCATTATGGAATAATTCTATAAAATTCTTGGAGAATTTATTATAGAAAACAATTTAAGAAATTAGGTTATTAAAAAAATTACTGGTTTAACCACCAAATGCTTCCATTCAAAATACTTGCAAAACTCACCCAAAGCAGGTAAGGAATCATCAGATATCCCGCAATTTTATTGATTTTGGCAAATTTTACATAAGTTTCAAAAATCATCAACCACAAGATAATAATTTCCAGTCCTGCCAACATGGGATTTTTCAATCCAAAAAACAAAAATGACCATAAAGCATTCAAAGCCAGTTGAATCGCAAATAAAACTAAGGCATTTTTAACGACTTCTTTTTCATATTCCATTCGACTCCAAACCAATCCTGCTGCAACTCCCATCATCACATAAAGCATACTCCAAACGGGGGCAAAAATCCAATTCGGGGGATTAAAACTAGGTTTTACCAATGTAGGATACCAAGTGATTATTGCAGAACGGGTTACCATTCCAGAAAAATAACCAACTACCAAACAGGTCACCACTACAACTAGAATTTTCGAAATCTTGTTCATAATTTTTTTTTCAAAATTAATCAAAACTTTGGACGAATCAACATATAAAGAAATCAGTATCTTTGCACACACATGGTCACTAAAGACCAAACAGTCGAAGTAAATTTTATATTGATGTTTTCAGAAAGCGATTTTATTCCTACTAAGTATTCTCGAGCTATAGAAACTGGAAAATTCGAATGGAGTTCGCCAAGCAACATAGCTTTGGTGAAATATTGGGGCAAAAAAGACGGACAAGGGCAACAAATTCCTGCAAATCCTTCTGTAAGTTTCACTTTGAATAATTGTAAAACGATTACCAAATTGGCTTTCGCCAAAAAACAAAATGACGGAAAATTTTCTTTTGATTTACTATTTGAAGGAAAACCCAAAGAAGATTTCAAACCAAAAATCCAGCAATTTTTCGAAAGAGTTTTGATTTATTTGCCTTTTTTGAAAGATTATCATTTTACAATCGACACTCAAAACACCTTTCCTCACAGTTCCGGAATAGCTTCTTCGGCTTCGGGTATGGCAGCTTTGGCGATGAACTTGATGAGTTTGGAAAAAGTATTAAATCCAGAAATGACAGAAGCTTATTTTTATCAAAAAGCTTCTTTCTTGGCACGTCTAGGTTCGGGAAGTGCTTGTAGAAGTGTTAAAGGGGAAGTGGTTGTTTGGGGAGAACACGAAACTATTCAAGAAAGTTCCAATTTTTTTGGGGTTGAATTTCCAAACTCCATTCACGAAAATTTCAAGAATTTTCAAGACACCATATTACTGGTTGACAAAGGGGAAAAGCAAGTTTCAAGCTCCGTTGGGCATAATTTAATGCACAAACATCCTTTTGCCGAAAGGCGATTTGAACAAGCTCACGAAAATTTGGATAAATTAATCAAAGTTTTCGAAAGCGGGAATGTGGAGGAATTCATCACCATCATCGAGAGCGAAGCCTTGACCTTACATTCGATGATGATGACTTCAGTTCCTTATTTTATTTTGATGAAACCCAATACACTAGAGATTATTAATGCCATTTGGAAGTTCCGAAACGAAACTAAAATTCCAGTTTGTTTCACACTCGATGCAGGTGCCAATGTTCACGTTTTGTACCCAGAAAATGTAAAAGACAAAGTTTTGCAATTTATTAAGGTCGAATTAGTTGGCTATTGTCAAAATGGTCAGTACATTTGTGACGAAATTGGAATTGGAAGTCAATTATTAATTGGTAATTAAATATGAAAGGACCTTTATTTTACTCAAAAATATTACTCTTTGGCGAATACGGAATTATTCGTGACTCGAAAGGCTTGTCTATTCCTTATAATTTTTACAATGGTGCACTCAAGAGAGAAGAAAATCCATCAGAAGAAGCCATAAAATCCAATAGAAATTTGAAACGATTTTTGTCATATTTGGAAACTTTGCAAAGCGAACAACCTGAATTGGTTACTTTTGATTTAGCAACTTTAAAAAATGACGTCGAAACTGGAATGTTCTTCGATTCCAGTATTCCTCAGGGATATGGTGTAGGGAGTAGTGGTGCATTAGTTGCGGCCATTTACGACAAATATGCTCAAAATAAAATCACGGTTTTAGAAAATTTGACTCGTGAAAAATTATTGCAACTCAAAACTATTTTCTCCCAAATGGAATCTTTTTTCCACGGAAAAAGTTCTGGTTTGGATCCTTTGAACAGTTATTTGAGCATTCCTATTTTAATCAATTCTAAAGATAATATCGAAGCAACCGGAATTCCAACCCAAAGTTTAGAAGGAACTGGAGCTGTGTTTTTGATAGATTCTGGAATTGTGGGAGAAACCGCTCCGATGGTCAATATTTTTATGGAAAAATTGAAAGATCAAGGTTTCCGAAAGATGTTAAAATCACAATTCATAAAACACACCGATGCTTGCGTCGAAAATTTCTTGGGTGGCGATATCAAATCTTTGTTTGCTAATACCAAAAAATTATCGAAAGTCGTTTTTAATAACTTCAAACCAATGATTCCAGAACAATTTCACGGTATTTGGCAAGAAGGAATCGACTCGAATGATTATTACCTAAAACTTTGTGGTTCTGGTGGTGGTGGTTATATACTAGGTTTTACACAGGACTTGGAAAAAGCAAGAATTTCATTGAAAGATTATAAATTAGAAGTAGTTTATAAATTTTAAAATAGCCCCCAACCCCCCCCCAAAAAAAAAAAGGGGGAATCAGTTCATTTTTTGAAAATGCATAGCAATTTATGCAATGTTCACTAGGAATGATAAAAGCAATTCATAAACCCTAATCTAAAATGTTATCAAGAAAGAACAAAATAACCGTGATGAAATTCATCAGTTTGTTCTCTGTGGTTAGAGGTTACAACATTCCGATAATTATTTTAGCTCAATACCTTTCAGCAATATTCATTCTCGCACCAGAAAAAAGAGCGTTAGCTATTGTACTTGACTTTAATTTATTCATTATTGTTTTTGCATCTTCACTAGCGATAGCTTCGGGTTATATAATAAATAATTTCTACGATAGTAAAAAGGATTTGATAAATCGTCCTAACAAGTCCATGCTTGATCGATTAATTAGCCAAAAAACAAAACTTAAGGTTTACTTCTCTCTTAATTTCATCGTAGCTATCCTAGCAATAATCGTTTCTTGGAGAGCTTTTTTATATTTTTCATCTTACATTTTCCTAATTTGGTATTATTCTCATCGAATAAAAAAACTCCCGTTTATTGGTAATTTGACTTCTGCTTTTCTATCTGTTTTGCCATTTTTTGCGATTCTATTGTATTATAAAAATTTTTATGAAGTCATTTTGGGTCACGCTACGTTCTTGTTTTTATTGCTTTTAATTCGTGAAATGATTAAAGATTTGGAGAACATCAAGGGGGATTTGGCCAACGATTACAAAACCATTCCCATTATTTATGGCGAGGTGGTTTCTAAGAAAATAATTATATTTTTGACCGTATCTACTATAATTCCCGTTTATGTTTTAATCGAAATTTTCGATGTAGGATATATGGACATCTATTTTTATTTCTGCCTGATTATTTTGATTTTCTTTTTGCAGTATCTTTGGAAATCAAACACAAAACAACAATTTATTCTACTTCACAATGTCCTGAAATTCCTGATTGTGGCAGGCGTTTTTAGCATTATTCTCATTAATCCAAGTGTGTTGTGGTACGGAAAAAAATTATTACAGTCTATTTAATTGCATAGAAATCGCTTTCATCGGCAAATTTTCATTCGGTTCAAGACAAATAATCAAAGGTGCATTTAGCCAAGAATACACTATCTTTGTATCAAATTCAATGATTAAAATTTATGATTAATAAAAATAATAATGGAGGAGCCAATCGAAGCAGACCACATTCTAATAAATCTAAGCCTGCTATGGCAAAGCGTGCTCAAGGCGCAAAAAAGGCAAAACCATCCCGAAGTGTCGGAACAAAAGTTGAGATTGCTTCGTCCCTCTCAAAGACAGAAAAAAAACCAAATCAGGCACCCAAAAGACCTAAAGTAAAAGACGAAATCCGTTTGAATAAATACATCTCAAATTCGGGTGTTTGTTCGCGTCGTGATGCTGATATTTATATTCAATCCGGAAACGTAAAAGTAAATGGAATTCCTGTAACCGAAATGGGTTATATGGTAAAACCTGGCGATGTCGTGAATTTTGACGGAGCAGTTTTGACTCCCGAGAAAAAAGTATATATCTTGCTAAATAAACCTAAAAACTTTACAACTGCACTTGACGAAGGTCAGGAATACCGCAATGTTTTGGAATTGATAAAAGGTTCAACAACTGCCAAAATTGGTCCAGTAGGCAGAATGGACAAAAATACCACGGGTTTATTATTGTTTACCAATGACACCGATATGATTCGTAAGTTTACTTTGCCCACCAACAAATCATCCAAAATCTATCAAGTTTCTTTAGATAAAAACCTAAAATTTGAAGATTTAGAAAAAATACAAAAAGGTCTTGTCCTTGATGGACACCGCGTTTTTGTAGAAGACATCAGTTATATCGAAGGTGAAGCCAAAAGTGAAATTGGTCTAAAATTAAGATCGGCAAACGTTAAAGTGGTTCGTTCTATTTTCGAAAACTTCAGTTATAACGTTTTGAGAATTGACAGAGTAGCTTTTGCAGGTTTGACCAAGAAGAATTTGCCTCGTGGAAACTGGAGATTGCTTACCGAACAAGAAATTATCAATTTGAAAAACGTGTAAGGTTTTCAGGTTATCAAACAAAAAATACCAAATTTCTTTGGTTTTTTTTTGATCTTTAAAAATTTGGATAAAAAATCTAATAGCTCAAAAAGTGAGTTTTTAAGGAATGACTAATTAACAAAAAAATAACTTATTTTATCGATATTGTGCTCCAGTTTCTAGACCAATGGGAAATCAATTTTGGCAAAATCTACTAAACTTTTTATATATAACTTTCAGTCATTGTTTTGTTATATTTCTTTGTGTAGATTTGTGAAAGATAAAAATCAGATTGCTTCGCTTCTCTGCGGTGTGCTCAAAATGAAATCATTATGAAACCAGACTTATTTCAAGCTCCCGATTATTACAACCTTGACGATTTATTGACAGACGAACACAAACTAGTACGTGATTCGGCACGTGAATGGGTCAAACGTGAGGTTTCACCAATCATAGAAGATTATGCACAACGAGCTGAATTTCCAAAACAAATCATCAAAGGTTTGGCAGAAATAGGAGCTTTTGGACCTTATATTCCAGAAGAATATGGTGGTGCCGGTTTAGATCATATTTCGTATGGTTTGATTATGCAAGAAATTGAAAGAGGCGATTCAGGCGTTCGATCTACTGCTTCGGTTCAATCATCTTTGGTGATGTATCCGATATGGAAATACGGAAATGAGGAACAACGAAAGAAATATTTACCTAAACTGGCTTCGGGAGAATTTATGGGTTGTTTTGGTTTGACCGAACCCAATTATGGTTCCGACCCTGGAAGTATGATTACCAATTTCAAAGATATGGGTGATCATTATTTATTGAATGGTGCCAAAATGTGGATTTCCAATGCGCCTTTTGCTGATATTGCCATCGTTTGGGCAAAAAATGAGGAAGAAAGAATTCACGGATTGATTGTAGAACGTGGAATGGAAGGATTTACAACTCCCGAAACGCATAATAAATGGTCACTTCGTGCATCGGCAACAGGAGAATTAATTTTTGATAACGTCAAAGTTCCTAAGGAAAATTTATTACCAAACAAATCAGGACTTGGAGCACCACTTGGTTGTTTAGATTCTGCCCGTTTTGGCATTGCTTGGGGAGCTATTGGAGCAGCGATGGATTGTTATAACACGGCTTTGCGTTATGCCAAGGAAAGAATACAATTTGGCAAACCTATAGCCGGAACGCAATTGCAACAAAAGAAATTAGCCGAAATGATTACCGAAATCACCAAAGCACAATTATTGACTTGGCGATTGGGCGTTTTGAGAAACGAGGGTAAAGCAACCACAGCACAAATCTCGATGGCGAAAAGAAACAATGTAGATATGGCTATCAACATTGCACGTGAAGCTCGACAAGTACTAGGTGGAATGGGAATCACTGGAGAATATTCGATTATGCGTCATATGATGAATTTAGAATCCGTGATTACTTATGAAGGAACTCACGATATTCATTTATTGATTACGGGATTAGATATTACGGGAATTCCCGCTTTTAAATAGGACTAAACAACTATTAAATAATTCATAAAATTCAGAGTCAAAGCTTCTTGAAAACAAGAAGCTTTTTAATTTTACATAGAATTAGAAATGCTGATAAAGAGGATATTACACAAATAACATATTATAAAAAACCAATTGTCTTAAACAAAAACGATAAATTGAAATGAAACGCCCACGACAATTTTCATTGACACACACCAATATGATTATAGGCGTTCCATCTTCCAATAAAAAACAAATATTATAAACAGATGAAACGCCCACGACAATTATCATTGACACACACCAATATGATTATAGGCGTTCCATCTTCAAATAAAAAACAAATATTATAATCAGATGAAACGCCCACGACAATTATCATTGACACACACCAATATGATTATAGGCGTTCCATCTTCCAATAAAAAACAAATATTATAAACAGATGAAACAAAATGGCACATTTTTTTTAAACTTAATTGAGACTATTAGCCGAGGGTTTCAACTTATTCCTATAAAGAAATACAATCCGATAAGATGAAATTTACTGCAGAGCAAATAGCAACCGTTTTGGGCGGAGAAATCGTTGGTAATCCTAAAGCTGAAGTGTATAAATTGTCTAAAATTGAAGAAGGTTCTGAGGGATCTATTAGTTTTTTGGCAAACCCAAAATATTTACCTTTTATATATTCTACTCAAGCTACTATAACTATTGTAAACAATAGTTTTGTTCCAGATGGAGAATTAAAAACCACTCTCATAAAAGTCGAAGACGCCTATTTGTCTTTTACCAAATTATTAGAATTTTACGATCAAGCTACAAAAGCAAATAAAATTGGTATTGAACAACCTTCATTTATTTCGGAAACTGCAAAATTTGGTAGTGATTTATATTTAGGAAGTTTTAGTTACTTAGGTGAAAACGTAGTTTTAGGTGATAATGTTAAAATTTATCCCAATTGTTTTATAGATAAGAATGTAAAAATTGGGAATAATGTCACTATTTTTGCCGGCGCAAAAATACTTTCTGAAACTGTTATCGGAAATAATTGTGTAATTTATTCAGGTGTAGTTATAGGTGCCGATGGATTTGGTTTTGCACCCAATGAGGATGGAACTTACACTAAAATTCCTCAAATAGGAAATGTTGTTATCGAAGATAATGTTGATATCGGAGCAAACACCACAATTGATAAAGCAACAATGGGTTCTACTATAATAAGAAAAGGAGTTAAACTTGATAATCAAATTCAAATTGGACACAACGTTGAAATAGGTGAGAATACCGTAATTGCTGCTCAAACAGGGGTTGCAGGTTCTTCAAAAATTGGTAAAAACGGAATGATTGGTGGACAAGTAGGGATTGTTGGGCATTTGATTATTGGAAATAATGTCAAAATTCAAGCACAATCTGGTGTGGCACGTAATGTAAAAGATGACGAAATTTTGCAAGGAACACCTGCATTTGGATATGGTGATTTTAGTAAATCATTTGTTCATTTTAAAAATTTCCCTAAAATTGTTAACGAGATAGAAGAATTAAAAAAAAGGAATATTAAATAAAAATACAATCAATGGTTAAACAGAAGACGATCAAAACAGAAATTTCACTATCCGGAGTTGGATTACACACAGGTAAAGAAGTTACTATGACTTTCAAACCTGCTCCAATTAATAATGGCTATACTTTCGTTAGAAGGGATTTAGAGGGACAACCTGTTATTGAAGCCGATGCCAATTATGTTGTAAACACACAAAGAGGAACTAATTTAGAAAAACTAGGAGTAAAGATACAAACACCTGAACACGTATTAGCTGCCATTGTTGGTTGTGATATTGATAATATTATTATTGAATTAGACGCATCTGAACTGCCTATTATGGATGGTTCTTCCAAGTATTTTGTTGAAGCAATTGAAAAAGCAGGAGTACAAGAGCAAGAAGCTAAGAGGAATTTATATGTAGTAAAAGAAATTATTTCGTTTACCGATGAGGATTCAGGTAGTGAAATTATTGTAATGCCTAGTGAAAATTACAGTGTAACCACAATGGTTGATTTTGGCACCAAAGTTCTAGGAACACAGAATGCTACTATGAAATCTATTTCGGAATTCAAATCAGAAATAGCCGATTCCAGAACCTTTAGTTTTCTGCACGAATTAGAATTTTTGTTAGAAGAAGGATTGATAAAAGGAGGCGATTTAAATAATGCTATTGTTTATGTTGATAAAGAAATTTCCGAAAAAACAATGAATAATTTGAAAATTGCTTTTGGAAAAGAAGAATTGAAAGTGAAACCAAATGGCATTTTAGATAATTTGACTTTGCATTACCCAAATGAAGCTGCAAGACACAAACTACTTGATGTTGTTGGTGATTTATCCCTTATAGGTACTAGAATTCAAGGTAAGGTAATAGCCAATAAACCAGGGCATTTTATTAACACTCAATTTGCAAAAAAACTATCAAAAATTATCAAAATCGAACAAAGAAATTGCGTGCCAGTTTATGATTTGAATGCTGAGCCGTTAATGGACATACATAAAATCATGTCAGTTCTCCCTCATAGACCTCCATTCTTATTTATTGATAGGATATTAGAAATGTCTGATAATTATATTGTAGGTTTGAAAAATGTGACAATGAACGAAAGTTTTTTTGTTGGTCATTTTCCTGGAGCTCCTGTTATGCCAGGAGTTATTATAGTAGAGGCAATGGCTCAAACGGGAGGAATATTGGTTTTAAGTACTGTTCCAGATCCAGAAAATTATTTGACTTATTTTATGAAGATTGATAATGTTAAATTCAAACAGAAAGTATTGCCTGGAGATACTTTGACTTTCAAATGCGATTTAATAACTCCTATTAGACGAGGAATTTGTCATATGCAAGCCAATGCTTACGCCAATGGGAAACTCGTTGCTGAAGCTGAATTAATGGCACAAATTTCTAAAAAACAGTAGTTTAAAAGGTTAATTGTTTAACTGTTTAACCAGTTAATCGATTTAAAATTAACCAATTAAACGATGAAATAAATAACCACAGTTAAACGAATAACCAAACCCTATGAATCAACCGTTAGCTTACGTTCATCCAGGTGCAAAAATTGCAAAAAATGTAGTGATAGAACCTTTCACCACTATACATAATAATGTTGTTATTGGTGATGGAACCTGGATAGGTTCAAATGTGACTATTATGGAAGGAGCCAGAATTGGAAAAAATTGTAATATTTTTCCGGGTGCTGTAATTGCAGCTATACCTCAAGACTTAAAATTTGGAGGAGAAGATTCTTTAGCGATAATTGGCGATAATTGTACTATTAGAGAGTGTGTGACAATCAATAGAGGAACAATTGCTTCTGGACAGACCGTAATAGGTAACAATTGTCTAATTATGGCAGCGGCACATATTGCTCACGATTGTCATATTGGTAATAATGCAATTATAGTTAATGGAGTGCTCTTGGGCGGGCATGTTACGATTGGGAATTATGCAATTCTAGGAGGGCTTTCGGCAGTTCATCAATTTATTAGTGTTGGTGATCATGCTATGATTTCCGGAGGATCCTTGTTAAGAAAAGATGTTCCGCCGTTTACCAAAGCTGCAAAAGAACCTTTGTCCTATGTAGGAATCAACTCGGTAGGATTGAGAAGACGTGGTTTTACCTCTGAAAAAATAAAAGAAATTCAAGAAATTTACAGAATATTATATCAAAAAAATTACAATGTGACACAAGCTTTAGGGATTATTGAAGCTGAAATGGAAGCCACACCAGAAAGAGATGAAATTATTGATTTTATCAGAAATTCATCAAGAGGAATAATGAAAGGCTATTCAGGGAATTATTAGATTTAAGTATTTTAGATGTATATATTAAAATTTAAGTATTAATATTAGGAGCTTAGGTTTAGGTATATATTCACCCGGATTTTTGGGTCAAACTTTAAACAATTTTTAAAAATAAACAATAAACAAAAAAAAAATGGCATCAACATCAGATATTAGAAACGGATTGTGCATAAAATTCAACAATGACATCTATAAAATTATTGAATTTCTTCACGTTAAACCTGGAAAAGGTCCTGCTTTTGTTAGAACAAAACTAAAAAGTTTATCTAACGGAAAAGTATTGGACAATACCTTTTCAGCAGGACATAAAATAGATGAAGTTCGTGTTGAAAATCATAAATTCCAATATCTATATCCAGAAGGCGATTTGTTTCATTTTATGAATGTAGAGTCATTTGAACAAATATCTTTGAACAAAAATGTTTTAGATTCACCTGATTTATTAAAAGAAGGTGAAAATGTAATGATTGCTATCAATACCGAAACAGATTTGCCTCTTTCAGTAGATATGCCTGCATCGGTAGTACTTGAAGTAACTTATGCCGAGCCAGGAATCAAGGGAAACACCGCTACTAATGCCACAAAATCGGCAACTGTTGAAACGGGTGCCACAGTAAATGTTCCGTTGTTTATTAATGAAGGTGATAAAATCAAAATTGATACTACTACTGGAAACTATATGGAGAGAGTTAAAGAATAAATTTGTTTCAAGTTTCAAGCATACGGTTTTGCAGAACTTGAAACTTGAATCTTGAATCTTTAAACCTGAAACAAACGGAAACATGAAATTTTCAAGAACACACACCTTAAAGGAAATTGCAACTATTATCAACAGCGAATTTGTTGGGGATGAGAATTTTTCAGTTACTGGAATGAATGAAATTCACGTGGTAGAATCGGGAGATATTGTATTTGTTGACCATCCAAAATACTACGATAAAGCCTTGAATTCTGCTGCAACAACCATTCTTATTAACAAAAATGTAGATTGTCCAGAAGGTAAAGCTTTATTGATTTCGGATGACCCTTTTCGTGATTTTAATACTTTGACCCAACATTTTAAACCTTTTCAGTTTTCGAATCTTGCTATTTCACCTTCTGCCAAAATTGGAACAGGAACCGTAATTCAACCCAATTCTTTCATTGGAAACCATGTTGTTATCGGAAAAAATTGTTTAATTCATTCGAATGTTTCTATTTATGATCATACAGTAATTGGTGATAATGTGATTATTCACGCAGGAACCATTTTGGGAGCCGATGCTTTTTATTACAAAAAACGTCCAGAAGGATTTGACCAATTGATTTCAGGTGGTCGAGTAGTTATCAAAGACAATGTTGGTATTGGTGCACTTTGTACTATTGACAAAGGGGTAACCGGTGATACCACTATAGGAGAAGGAACTAAATTAGACAATCAAGTACATGTCGGACACGACACTGTAATTGGAAAAAAATGTTTAATAGCTTCACAAACAGGAATTGCAGGTTGTGTCATCATTAAAGATGAAGTTACTATTTGGGGACAAGTAGGCACTACAAGTGGAATAACAATTGGAGAGAAAGCAGTTATTTTAGGACAAACTGGAGTTACAAAATCTGTGGATGGAGGCAAATCTTATTTTGGAACACCCATTGAAGAATCTCGTGAAAAATTAAAACAACTTGCCAATATTAAAAAAATTCCTGAAATACTCAAAAAAATAAAATAGTTCAATATGAAACCAAAAGATATAGTCCTCGATTTCTATAAATCAGACGTTTTATTAGATAGAAAAACAGTTAGCGAGTTATTGCATCCCGAAGTTACAATCGATTGGAATACTAACAAAGGATTTATTCAAATGAATTATGATGATATTTTATCTTTAACAGATGAGTTATCAAGGTCTTATGTTCGTTCTAAAATTAGAATTAGTCACATACTTCAAGAAAAAAATCTAGTCTCACTTCGATATTCACATTTTGTGAAAACTATAGAAAATCCAAGAGAAGAAATGCTAATGGGTAATTTTTTCGTTATCTGGGAAGTCAAAGATGATAAATTATACAAAGGTTATCAAATGAGTCATTTTTCTTAACTATTTATTCAAATATTAACTGCAAAACCTTACTTTTGCACATCGATAAAAAAATCACATAAAAAATATATCATGAGTGTTTTAGTCAATAAAGATTCAAAAATAATTGTTCAAGGATTTACTGGTAGTGAAGGAACTTTTCATGCTTCTCAAATGATTGAATATGGAACTAATGTTGTTGGAGGTGTTACTCCCGGAAAAGGAGGAACAAGTCATTTGGATCGCCCAGTTTTTAATACGGTAAAAGATGCTGTTGAACAAGCTGGAGCAGATACAACTATTATTTTTGTACCACCCGCTTTTGCTGCAGATGCCATTATGGAAGCTGCCGATGCAGGAATTAAAGTTATCATCGCTATCACCGAAGGCATTCCTGTAGCCGATATGATTAAAGCCAATAACTATATAAAAAGCAGAAATTGTAGATTAATAGGACCAAACTGTCCAGGGGTAATTACACCAGGAGAAGCCAAAGTGGGTATTATGCCAGGTTTTGTTTTCAAAAAAGGAACCGTGGGTATCGTTTCTAAATCAGGAACTTTGACTTATGAAGCTGCTGACCAAGTGGTAAAACAAGGATTAGGAATTACAACAGCCATTGGTATCGGTGGAGATCCAATTATTGGAACTACTACAAAAGAAGCCATCGAATTATTTATGAACGATCCAGAAACGGAATGTATTGTAATGATTGGTGAAATTGGAGGCCAACTAGAAGGCGACGCAGCCAAATGGATTAAAGCGGATGGCAACCGCAAGCCGGTTATCGGATTCATTGCTGGTGAAACTGCTCCAAAGGGAAGAACAATGGGCCATGCCGGTGCAATTGTTGGTGGTGCTGATGATACAGCTGAAGCCAAAAAACGCATTATGAGAGAATGTGGAATTCATGTTGTAGATTCTCCAGCCGAAATTGGAAAAAAAGTAAAAGAAGTATTGGGGTAAATTCCAAAAATAAATTCCAATAACAAAATAAAACTCCGTCTAGTTGAATAAACGAGATGGAGTTTTTTTATAGGTTGTGTTGCAAAAACAACCAACTATAAACAATAAACAAACAACATAATGTACAAAGAATTAAAAAAAATCAAAGTCAAAAATCAGTTCACTTTTTCAGTTGATGATAGTTTAGAACAAGTTTGCAATGCTTCAGAAGCTGGAAGCGGAATTTTCTTGGTTTATGCAATTGATGGTGAAGAGAAAGAATTGATTATGGTAGGTTCTACAGGGACAATCCAAAATAACGGAACACTAAAAAGCAAAAACGGTGGATTATTTGACAAAATCGTGAACGGTCATCAATTTGCCAAAACAGGCAGAAAATATTCATGGCCAGCACAAATGAAATTAGAAAACATCGCCAGATTAGAAGTGTATTGGTATGAAACATTCAACGAGAAAAACAAAGTCATTCCTACTTTCTTGGAAGGACAAATTTTACAAAATTTCATGGACGAAAATGCAAGATTGCCAAGATGGAATGTTGCTTTTTAGTCAAGTTCATTTAATGCAATCACAAAAAAAGCTTTACATCTGTAAGGCTTTTTTTTTTTTAGGAACCTTTTAGCAAATGAAACACCCATGACAATAGTTGTTGACACACTGGGGGATGATTATGAGTGTTCCATCTTCCAATAAAAAACAAATATTATAAACAGATGAAACGCCCACGACAATTATCATTGACACACACCAATATGATTATAGGCGTTCCATCTTC
>JACCEC011647595.1_pt1 | contig 22751 bp, 15 predicted proteins | sample 7450121 | NCBI WGS metagenome assembly JACCEC01 (sample SAMN15323455, study PRJNA562643) | freshwater metagenome | isolation source: river surface water | place: USA:Blue River Watershed | collected 2017-08-18 | reverse complement strand
GCACCGCCTGCAGCGCCAGCTCCACCGCCCCCACTGCCTGAAATCCAACCCACATTTGGCGAATTGCCACACCCATAGACTTGCGCTCCGTAAATGGCGCTGCAGACGGGCTTTTGCATTGAACCTCCCCCCGACGCGCCGTTTCCCCCTTGTCCTTGTGCACCGCCCCCGCCACCGCCGTAAGCCGTCAAATTGTTGGCTGTGTTGACCGCAAAAGTGACGGTCGTGGCGCTGCCCGGGTTATTCAATGTATCGTTCGAGGTGCGTCCAAGTCCGCCCGCGCCGACCGTCACGGTAATCGATTCCGTCGTGCTGTTCAGGACGATCGATTGCTGCACAAACCCGCCCCCGCCTCCACCGCCCCCATAAAGCGCCCCACCACCGCCGCCGCCAATCGCGAGCACGGACAATGTCGTGGCCGCGGACATGTTCAGGGACAAGGTTCCGCTCGTGAGAAAGGTGTATTGCTGGTAGGTGCCGGTACCGTCGGTGTACAACACGGGCGCGACGGTGCTCGAGTTGCCCGCCGCAGGTTTGTAATGCCGTCCATGGTGACACACGGAGGTCACGGAGTTCAACATGGCTGTGTGTGTGTGCGTGCTTCGTAAACGTTTTGGTTAACGAAGTACGACGCGAAAATAAAAAAAGTTACAAAACCGCCAAGACGACGGCGGGGAACACGAGGAGATGGTGTTTCGCCAGAAAGGCGACGATCAGACTACAGATGTAGTTCTCGATCATGTTGGCCGCGGTTAGCCCAAGCTGCGTCAGAAGCTTTTTTTTTGGCCGAACACCCAGCGGTACGCAATCTTGGTACGGCTCACGCGTTTGACGACGCCGCGTTGCGCACACAGCGTGTCGATGTTGGAGCTAAAGGTTTGTTTGTCCTGCTCGGTCAGTGGGAACAACCCGCCGATGATTTCCAGCGCAAGCGCTTTCTTGTCCAAGGGCGATTTCTTGTTGACCACGTTCTCGATGCAGTTCAAAATGAGCGTGAGCAACTCGAGGTCGTATTTCAGTGCGGCGAGGTTGGGCACGGACGCTTTGATGCGGTCGCCGATCAACTCAACAATGCGGCGTCGCATCGCGGCGGCTGCGAGGCCACCTTTCAATCCGACCACGCCGTCGATGATCGAGAGGACGGAGTCGTCCATTTGGCGCGAAAAAAACGAAAAAAAGCGGTGAAAAAAGCAAACGAGACGAAAGAAAAACGAGGAAACGAAAAAGGGGGGATGTTGCAAAGCGTGAGAAAAGAATTTTTTCACGAGCATGGGGCGACCGAAGAAAGACACCGCAGGTTGGTGGAATCGCCGGGGAGACTGCACACCGTGAACGTCTGGATCACGTAATTCGCGCCCGTCAAACTGATGGCCGACGACCCGCCCACGAAATTGATCGTCGCCGCGGACCCGTTGACCGTCAATGTGTTCACGTAGGCCTTGTTCGTGGTGGTGTTGAGCAGGAGCGTGAACGACACGGCGGACACGTTGGCGTTGGCGCCGGTGACCGGCAGATTGCTCACGTTCAGCGTCATGTTGGTCGTCGAGTTGGGCGTGACGTACCCGATTGCGCCTTGCGCGTAGTCGAAGGTGATTGTGCTCGTGCTCAAGGTGGGCGATTGCACGCGTTCGACGGTGCGACTGACGATGTTTTGCCCGAACGTGTTGGTGCCCGTGAACGTGTTGCTCGAGGCCAGCGCTGCGTAGCCGGACATGCCCGCGACGGTCTGATAGGTCGACGCCGCATTCGCGGTCGTCAAATACGAACCGATGGGTTGATACGTCGACGCCGCACTTGTCGTCGTCAAATACGAACCGATGGGTTGATACGTCGACGCCGCATTTGTGGTCGTCAAATACGAACCGATGGGTTGATACGTCGACGCGGCGGTTGCGGTCGTCAAATACGAACCGATGGGTTGATAGGTCGACGCCGCATTCGTGGTCGTTAAGTACGAGGACAAGTCGGGCGCGGCGATGGCGTCGATTTGCGTTTGCACATTGCTCGTCAAACCGCTCAAGTGCGACAGGGTCGTGGACGACAAGCCGTTCAACGACGCGACGCTCACGGCGTCGAAGGTTTTGGTGCCCGTCGCGGTCTCGTTGCCCGTCAAGTGCATCACGGCGTCGTCGTTGGCTTTGGCCGCGATGCTCGTGGTGAGAGACGCCACGGCCGATTCACCGTCCGCAAGGGCCGACGCCAATTCTTGCAAAGTATCGAGCGTCGACGGTGCGGCGCCAACCAACGCGCTCACGGCGCTGTCCACGTACGAGACCGACGCTTTGGACGCCAATTCCACGGCGATGCCGCTCAAGTCGGTCGTGTACGTGCTCGTGTCGACTTTGCCCGCCAACCCCGTCGTCAGGGCGGTGCTGCTCGCTTTCGTGCCCAGTTGGTAGGTGATCGACGTGTTGAGGTTGTTTACTTCGGACTTGGTGGCGAGGGTCTGTTGCGCGGCGACAAAATCGCTGTTGCTCACTTTCGTCGCCAACGTGCCGTTGATCAGGGAATTGTTGGTGTTGTAGTCGCTGACGTTCACTTTGCCCGCCAACCCGGTCGTGAGGGTGGAGCTGGTCACAAACCCGGCCAATTGCGTGTTCAGCGCGCTTTTGTCGGCGGTGTAGACGGAGGCGTCCAGTTTGCCCGTCAGTTCGGACACCAGCGTCGTCGAGTTGGCTTTGGCGAGGAGTTCGTTTTGCAACGCGGCGATGTCGGAGGCGTGCGTCGTGGCGTCGACCTTCGCGGACAATTGCGCGTCCAGGTACTGCTGCGTGGGCAGCAACGACAAGTCGTTGTTCAGCGTGCCGACGGCGGATTCGAAATCCAACACGTTTACTTTGCTGGACTGCAAGTCGGCGATCAGGGACGTGACGCTGTCCAGCGACGCTTTGCCGTCGACGACGGTTTGCAGCGCGGCGAGGTCGGTTTGGTTGGCTTTCGCGTTCACCATCGTCAACAGCGTGCTCGTGGCGTTGTTGTCGGCCTGCACTTCGGCGCTCAGTTGCTGCAGCGTGGCGAGCATGGACGCAGACCCGTTGACGAGGGACGAGACTTGTGCGTCGACATAGGAAGTGGTCGCGCGTGCGGCCAAGTCGGTTTGCGCGGAGGCGAGGCCTTCTTGCACGGCGGTCACGTCGGCGTGCAGGTTGGCGAAGCTCATGTCGGCGGCGGCTTTGTTCAGTTGCACGCTGCTCTCGATTTGCGTCATGCGCGCGGCCTGGTCATCGTAGTTCTCGTTGATCGTAGCGCTCAACGACGTTTGCAGGTTCGAAATGCTCGCGCTCAGCGTTTGCGTCGTGGACGAGAGGTTGGTGAGCACGTTTGCGCTGGCGCTTTCCACGCCGCCCGCCAATGCGCTCACGGTTTGCGTCACGGACCCGATGCTCGTGTCGATTTGCGATTGTAGGTCGATTCTCGCCTGGAACACTTCGACGCTGGCGGCGGCAGAGGCGTCGAAAATCTGCTGGCTCAACGATTCTTGCGCGACCGACAAGTCGTTTTGCACGCTGGCGACGACGTAGTCGTTGCTCGTTTTGTACTCGTTGAGGCTGGATTTTGTGGTGTTGACTTCAAACCCAAGGTCTAGGTCGCCCTGTTTCACCACGGGCGCCTGGATGCCTGTCGCGTCCCATTTGTGCGACGGGTCGAACACGATGCCGCCCGCGGCGCTGGGCACGATCGAGGCGTTGTTTTCCATTTGCAACGCGCCTTGCAGCACGATGCCTTCGGTGTTGATTTCGCGTGTGCGCACGATGGTGTCCGTCCCGGCGACGTTGCTCTGGAAATTCGCGAGCAGCGTGGCGTAACTGACGGGACCGTTCAGGTACGAGAACGACTGCGGGTTGAACACGCTGAGGTCGAGCGCGGGGTCGGGGCCGTATCCTTCGGACATTTTTCGCGCACGAACGAAACAAAGGGAAAAAAAAGACGAAGGGGGAAAAAAAGGGGCGTGGTTGTTTGTTGTGCGTGAGATTTTAAAACTTGGACTGGAGGAAGGCCAACACTTTCCTCAAACGCTTTTTGCGCGCGACGTTGGCGAGGTACGTGCCGACCACGCGGTCGTTGCGCCCCGCCTCGTCCACGAACATGTTGATGTACTCGTTGGCGCACGCCATGACGCTGGAGAACCGTCGTTGTTCGAGTTTGAACCACACCGCCAGCCCGATCACGAACCACCCGCAATGTTCGGATTGCAATTGCTGCACGATGTAGTTGTTCGAATAAATCGCCTCGTAACGCGTTTTCAAGAACCGGGCGACGGCCTCCGGCGGTTGCGCGGCGTACGAGTCGAAATAGAAGACGTGGTGGTTGTCGCCCAGCGAACACGTCCAGTGCGTGCCGAGGGACCGACCGGACGGATCGACGGGTGCGTTGCGCTTGTCCAGGTTGTACACCCAGAACCCGGGCGTGCATTTGGCGGGCAGTTCGTCCTGGAGAGAGATGCCCTTGCAGTGCAGGCCGAACCCGCGGCACAACCCGCGCAATTCGTCGTCCGTGAGCATTTCGCGCAGAGCAAAGCAAAAACAACAGCCAAACGAAAAACAAAGAAGAGGGGGGATCAATCGTTTTCTATCCAGCGGTGAAAAAAAACTTGGATTAGAGTGGCGGTGCCCTCAACTCGCGGTATCGTTCTTGCGCGAGGCGATTGCGCACCGCGAGGACGACGCTGGCGAGACGCGGTTGCGGTCGTTTGGCGGTGTTGTTGTTGGCGTCGGGCGCGACGATGTCGACGGAGGGCAACGCGGGCGCGTCGGGGTCGCGCAAGGGATTGACGAGCGTGGGCACGTGGTCCGGTTGCGCGTACACCAAGTCGAGCTCGTTGCAGCGCACTTCGGGCGGCGGTGGTTCTTCGACGACGGGGTCGACGGCGTCGCATTCGCGGATGAGTTGGTCCAGCAGTTGAGGCGTCGACAAACTCTGGGTGCGGAACATTTGTTCGCGGTGGAACATGTTCGTCGAAAAGCGATGGGCCGTGTGTCCGCCAGCGCACACGTTGTCGAACCGGTTCGCGGACATTGGGTCGTTGTTGCAAAAAGCAAAAAAAAGCGGAAAGCGAGAAGCGAGAAGATTTTTTTTCGAAGCGCAGACGAGTAATCTCTCTCCCGAAGAAAAAAACTCCCTTTTTTGTTGTTGCGCCCGAACAATGTCCAGCGGTCTCATCCTCTTTCGCTCGAGCCACTTTGTGGCGCCCAACCAGCTGGTCATGCAATTGCCCGCGCCGATGGTGCTGAAACCGGGCACGATGTGCGGCATCTACATGACGAGCCAGTACAATTCGTTCCCCAACATTTCCTCGGCGTTGGGGAACAACGTCGTCTCGTTGCAAGTGCCGCATTTCACCGGCGCCAACACGTATTCCATGGTGACGTACTCGTACACATTCGCCGACGGGTATTACAGTTTTTCGGACATCAATTCGGCGCTGCAACAATTTTGCATTTCGCAAAAGCTGGCGTTGTACAACTCGAGCACGAGCACGTACTGGTATCCGTTCTTCCTGTGCGCCAACACCGTCCTGTACAAAGTGCAAATCCAGATGGGGTATTACCCGAGCGCAGCCTTGGCGACGGCCGCGGGGTTTGCGCTCATGTCGGGCGCGCCCATCGCCTTGAACCCCGCGACGAGCAACGTCACGCTCGTGTCCGCCCAATTCACGTTCAACGATTTTTTCGGCAAAGTGATTGGGTTCGGGTCGACGACGCCGACGTCGGGCGTGTCCAATTCCCTGCCTACCGCGCCAATGACGAAAGTCGCCACCGCGTGGGCCAAAGACATTGCGCAGACGAGCCTGTCGACCAAAGCGCCGATGATCAACGCCATCGACAGCATTTCCTACCGGTGCAACATCGCGTCGAACCAGTGTTCGATCCCCGACGACTTGTTGGCCGTGCTGCCCATTTCCAGTTCCTACGGCGCGATCAACCAATACGTCGCGAACAGCATCATGTGGGTGCCGTGCGCGGTCACAACCACCAACCGCATCGTCATCACGCTGGGCGACCAGAATTTGTCGGCGCTCACGCAGCAAGACAGCGAGGTCAACCTCGTGCTCGCCATCCGGGGATCGGACTAACCCGAAAACTAATTTTTTTTCGCGCGATTGGGAATTAACCCGCCCTTTCCCCTTTTTCCCCTTTGTGTTTTCCTGTTTTCCTGTTTCCCTTTTTGTTGAGCCAGAAATGCGCCACCACGTTCGCGGACGACGTATGCGTCGCCATGCACGCGCCAACGACAAAGACGAGGACGAGGACTACGATAACGCACCGTCGTCGTCGGAACCCGCGTCCGAAGTGCAAGGGGGCATGCTCGTGCCCAAAATCCCACGCGCCCCCGCGTTGACCAACGCAAACGACCGCCTGTTCGCCAACGCACGCGACTCGGTCAAGGTGCTGGGCTCGCGCGTGGCCAAACCCGTGAGCACCGCGCCTGTCAACGGCGGGACCATGATGAAACCTGGCGCCCAGTTACTCGACCAAGTCAAGTTGCCCTCGTTCGTGACCAAACGCGGCGGCGTGGAGAAACGCAACAACATCCGCCTGGAACTGTGAACCCCCGGTTCTCTCTTTTTCTCTTTTTCTCTTTTTCCTTTTTTTCCCTTTTTCCCTTTTCCCCCCGTCCTCTTTTCCCTTTTCCTTTTTTTCCCTTTTTTCCTCTTTCTTTCGTTCGTCGTCTCGTTTTTCCCTTTTTTGTCGTTTTTGCTTTTGAGCAAAACTTTTTTTCTATGCCGTGTGTTTTAACCAAACCCTCGTCCTTTGTCCACCCCCCTTTTTTCGTGTTTCGTTTTCTCTTCTCGCGTTCCAAACATGTCCAGCGGTCAACTCGCCTACGACCAAAAGGTCTTTGAGGACTCGTCGGACGGCATCGAGCCAACCGAATTCGTGGTGCAAGACGTGCAACGCCTCGAAATCGTCGATTCGAACAACGGAGCCTATTCCGCCGGGCAAGTGCGATTCAACTGCTTGTCTCTGGCCACCGCCGACCGCTACATCGACTGGAAGAAATCGCACTTGGTGATCCCATTGCAGTTTGTCATCAACGGCCCGAACGCCTCGATTGCCGGCGCGTCGCTCAACGCCCACTTGATGTGCGCCTTGAAAAACGGATTCTACTCCGTCATCGACTCCATTTCCTGCTCCATCAACAACGTGGAAGTCGTGTCGCGGCAATCGTACTTGCACATGGTCACCCAATTCAACCTCATGACGAGCATGAACCGCACCGACGTGGACAGCATCGGCCCATCGATCGGCTTTCACCCGGACAGCGTGGATGCTATCAGCATGGACGCTGCGCGCGGCGAAATCAACAACATTTGCGCCTACGCACCGTCGGTCGCCGCCAACGCGGGCAACGTCGGCCGCACCTTGCGCGCACACCGCATGGTCACCAACCTCAACGACCCGCACGCCGCGGCCTACATCGGCACCGCCGCACGGTGCGCCCAATCGTTCCGCTCACACCTTGAAGGCACCGCCGCGAACACCAACGCTCTGTTGCTCAACATCGAAGCCGTGATTCCGCTGCGCTACTTGCACCCGCTGTTCGAGGCTTTGCCGACCATGCGCGGCGCCGCATTGACGTTGCTCGTCAACACCCACTGCCCCGCCACGGTGGCCCTGACCACTTCTGTCGCCGGGGCCTTCAACGCGGGCACCACACCGACCGTCACCACCCAATCGACCAACTACTTGCCCTTCACCATTTCGGAAAATTTTCAAAACGCGACCGCCGCCGCCAACGCTTTCACCTTCAACCTGAAAATTGGCAACTCCATGCGCTCTTCGTGCGTGCTGCGGTTCAATGCTTTGAAATTCAACCCGGAGTACGAGAGCAAGCTGATCAAGTCACCCGTGAAACGCGTGGTGTTCCAAGACTACATGTCGTTCATCGACCTAACGACCAGCGTAGCGTCGGGCACTTCCGTCAACCAGTTGCTGAACGTAAACCTCCCACGGTTGCGCAAGCTGGTCATGTTCGCACGCCCCACGGCCGCGGGCACCAACCTCTCCAACCTGGCTTTGTCCCCGTTCTCGCAATGGGGCGCCACCGTCGCGCCGATGCCCATCACCAACGTGCAAGTGTTGGTCGGCGGACGGCCAATCTACACCACCCCGCGCCAAATGGGCTGGGAAGAATTCTTGTTGGAAATGGAGGGAGTCAACGGCATCGACGGCAACGCGACGAGCGGCATGAGCTGCGGACTTTTGGACCGCGATTCGTGGGAACGTGGCTACATGTGGCAAGTCATCGACTTGTCGCGCCACACCGCCGCCGACGATTTGTTGGAGCGCGCCCCTACAGTCCAATTCACCAACAACTCCGCCATCAGCCTGAACATCAGCTACCTGTTGTTCTACGAGCGTGAATTTAGCGTGTCGGTCACCGACGGCAAGGTCGTCATTTAATGCACGGGGTTTGTAAGAAGTTGAGCGCAAACACAAGATCAGAAAAACCGCTGGTCGCGAGGCCTTTTCGAAAAAATAAAAAATCTCACGTACCCTCGCACACCACCGAACAAACGCTCGTTTTGTCTTTGCTTTTGTTTTTTTGTTTCTCGTTTTCTGTTTTTCGAATCAATGCCAACCCTGTTTCTCCCGTTGACGCCCGTGCAGGCCAAAGCGTTGCACTCGGGCAAGGGCGTCAAGTACGTGGAGAACGACGAGGCGCAAGTCTATCAGATCGAAATGGACACCGCCATGTACAAGCGTGCGTGCAATGCGCGGCGCTTGGGCAAAGCCTTTATTTTGAAAGGCGCCGTCGTGCACGGTGGCGACGTTGCAGGCGGCAAGATCGACTGGAAAGGCGTGGGGCGCACGCTGAAGAAAGGCATCAACACCGTGGGTGTGGACGCGATTGAAGGCGCGAAGAAAGTGATCCCGAAGAAAGCCGCAGCAGAAGCCGTCGGGGACGCCCTGGGTGCCGCCACGCTCGCGGGCACAACGATGCTCGGCGCACCACAACCACAGTTGGCGCAAGCCGCGCGACAAGTGGGCAAGTCGGCGGTCAACGCGACCTACGAGACGGACTTCCGCAAACGCGACGCTTTGAAACAGTACGGCGTCAACTTGGGCAAGGACATGGGCAAGGCGGCGATCGAACAAGCCGGCGCCGCGGCCGTGTCCGGGGGTCGACTCGTGAAAGGAAGCGAGGAAGCGCGTGCGCGCATGGCGCACCTTCGCTCGTTGAAAGGCAAGGGCATGGCGCCTCTTGGCGGTCACGGCATGGCACCGTTAGGCGGTCGGGGCATGGCGCCCCTTGGTGGTCGGGGCATGGCGCCCCTTGGCGGTAGAGGGATGGTTCCATTGTAAACTGGTTAATTAAGAAAAGGACGTTGTCCGGCGCGCAAAGCGCTGGATAACAGCCACGGAAAAAACGAGTTTTTAATATTAAGCGACATTAAAAATTTTTAAAGTCCCCCATAGGGCTTTTTGCATGTTACTTAGCGTGTTATCTACGCGTCTGCGTCCGCATTTTCTTCCCGGTTGTTGTCTTTCAGATAGTAGTCTCGTTGGCTCTGCACTGAGTGGCCCATGAGTTCGGCTTGCGTCTCCAGGCGCTTCATGAGATTGTCGGCGTACAATTCGTCCGTCACGTAGACGCTTCGCAGCTGGTCGGCGGAAAAGTTGAAAATCGCGGTCAAGCGTTTGCTCAGCGTGGAGGAATTGTACGGGCGCCCGGCGCGGTTCACGAACACGTACTCGCTCAAGTGCATGCGCTGCAGTTGCTTCATCCACGGACGCAAGGCTTTCGGGATCACAACGGTTTGCGTGGTCGACCCCGTGCGACGCTCGATGGAATGGGCGGTTTTGTAGATGTTCAAGACGAAGGTGTTCTTGCGCCAGTCCACGACGTTCTCGGTCGCCTTGTCTCCTGTCCATTTCAGCAAGGCCCATTCCAGCAAGCGGCGCGGCGGACATCCCTCGTTGCCGTAGTACCCGCTGCAAATGGCCGCCAGCAGGTATTCGGTGATCGACACGGGGGTGGGGCGTGCGCGGCATTCTCGTTCGTAGGACTCGACAATTTCTCGCACGGCCTGGAAAGAAATACGCGTGCTGAGCCGTTTGCCCTCCAAGCGCCGTTCGCGGTACATCTGGTTCACTTGAGCGATGGTGCCGGTCATTTCCGATTTGTACGAGGCATGGCCCGTCAAAATGTACAACGCACTCAATATGGTCTTTCTCGTTTGCGGAGAAGTGTACCGCTCGTTCAGGGTTTCGATGCAGTGGTCCGACTGGTCGAAGAACGTGTCCACGTCGGTCGTGCCGAGACGTTGCGCAAAATTCACGAGCAAACTCGCATATGTCCTCAGGGTAGAATCCGACAAATTCTTGTTGTTCTTGAGTAGCTCAACCAACTGGGCTCTGTCCATGTTTGTGGGGGTCGTGCTCGCGTCGGTGTGGATGTGGTGGTGTGGATGTGGTGTAGTGTAGGGGGGGGGGTTGTACATGAGCGCAAGAAAATAAAACGCCGAGGCGTCTGTAAATTAAGTGTTACCGCAACTGTTGCCTAATCTGTTCGAACAACGCTTTCTTCACGTAGCCAAAGTAGTATAGGTCGCCGCACAGAGCGAGCGCTTCTTTCTTCAGTTGTTCGGAGTCGTTGCCCGACCGCATTTCGCCGCGGCACACTTCGAACCGTTCTACTAGGTCGGACATGTGCTTCATGCCTTGGTGTCCCGGGATTTTGGACACGCGGCAATAGTGTTCCACGAGGCGCTTCTCCGCCTCGGGCAGGCGGTCGAACAAGGGTTCGTCCATGCGCCCCGACAAGGCGAGGGCGTGGATCACCTTGACGCAGTCCCCGGAGATGTGGCGCGGACGCACCTTGTACGCGTTGCTGTTGTTTTTGTGACGCACGGACAAAATGTTCTTGCGCAGATTTTTCAGGTCGACGTCGTACTTCAGCGGCTGGTCCAGTCCCCCGCGGCCCACCAAGCCTTTGCCGTGCAAGTCCGACTGGCGCACGGGTTTCTTGTCTTTGCTGGCTTTCTCTTTCTTGTCCTTGGCGGCGCGCATGGGGTTGTCCGACGCCTCGGGTTTGCCCTCTTGCGCCATGTGCGAGGACGACTGGTGTTCGAACGCGGGAAAGTATTGCTCGAACAGCGTGTTGGCTTTGCGCGATTCGCCCGGTTGGCGTGGACCGATGAACATGCGCGCGTACACGGTCCAGAGGATGGCGGCGTGGAATTGCACGCTCAAGTCCTGGGCGTCACGCGCGTTCATCGGCACGGAATGCTCGTCCAATTCGCGCAGCCGCACCACGTCTTCGGGGCGGAACGGGTACGAGCGCAAGGTGGCGCGCAACTCGGGCAATTCGGCGCGGACCAGCTCGTCCGTGTAGGGCTGGTGCTTGTCCACTTCGCGCTCGACGTTTTCCGCAAACTGTTTGCGGTTGGACCGGTCCAGTTTTTCACGCTTGACGTGCAACTCGTCCGCGTCCCCCTTGTCTCCATCCTCGGCCTTGTCCGTGCGCGGGGGCGGGACGTTGTTGGAGCGTTGTCGCGCTTCGCGCGCGCGTTGTTCCGTGGCCTCGCGTTGGTTCTGGGCGCGTGTTTGCGCGGCAGCGGCGTCGCGGTTCGTCTGGGCGCGCGTTTGCTCGGACACGTGTTGCGGGACGTTGATGTGGCGCAAGTACTTGCGGGCGAAGATCAGCGCCAGCTGCAGTTCTTTCTTGTTCCACCCGCGGAAAGTGCCGCTTTTGAAAGGGTGCGGACGGTAGAACTGGCGCACGGCGTCTTCGTCGAAGTACTCGTAGGTCTCCAGTTCGTTTTTCAACTGGTCGTTCTTCATGCCGAGGATGTCCCCGGCCACTTCCTGGAAATTGTCCAGGATGTCCTCGCCCTCGTTGCGGCGCGGGTTCACCGGTTCGTCCACCGGCTCGTCCGGCACTTCGATGTCTGTCGGGTTGGGTTCCGGTTCGCGCTTCGTGGGCGCGGGTGGTTGTGGCGGTTGTGGCGGTCGTGGCGGCTGGGCATCTTTTTTCGTTTCGGGAAAGCCTTCGTCGTCGAAGAACAAAGGGTGGCCGCCGTCGTCGACGTCCATCGCCAGAGGTCTCGTGCTGAAGGGGCCGATCATCCTCTGGCACCACAGCAGGATGAGAATCAAGTCCCGTTTGGTTTGGCCCAAGGTGAGACGCGGCGCGTAGTATGCGCGGACGGCTTCCGGGTCGAAGCGGCCAAAGGCGCGGATAGCCTTTTTCAACTGAGACTCGGTTTGGCGCGTATAGGGCTGCGAAAGGTCGCGGTAGTTGTCCAAAATCTCGTCGCACAAAGGTTTCGTCGCTTTGGGAATCGCCTCTCCCTCTGTGTGCTCCTCGCGGGTTGCGGCGCGTTTGCTCCTGCTCGGGGGCTCTGTCCGACGTGCCGCCAGATCATTCTGATCCCATTGCACGGGGTCCATGATGCGGTTGTGCACGAGGAAGGTGTTCAGAAAGGCGAGCAGTTGCAGCATGCGCCAACGGTCTGGATTGGCGCTGTACACTTCCTCGGGGTCTACCGGCCTCGCGTGCTCTCTGAACAGGGCGCGGATGCAATGGTTGAGGATCGTGTAGACTCTTTCGTTGTGCAAATCGTCTGGCGACCAGCACGCGCGCATCATGGTCGCGAGGCGTTTGCCCATCCACAGCCCAAATGCTTCCTGACGCTTCGCCTCCTTCAACGCTCTAGCATACTGTGGAACCATTCTATCGAAGGTTTCGTCTGGCGATTCCTCCTGCTCCATTTCTGGCTCCATTGCTGGCTCTGGCTCTGGCTCTGGCGCTGGCGCTGGCGCTGGTTGGGACGGTCGCGGGTTGAATCCTATGTCGAAGGCGAACGTGGACGGGTCGACCGGCGCCCCCTTCGGCTTGTTGCGGCTGGTCGTGGTGCGGTCGCGTTTTGGGGGCGCAATGCGCGACCGTTTGTTCGTGGTGAACGGTCCTTCCTCGTCGTCGCTCACCACCGACACGTCTGGACGACGCTGCGTGCGCAGGATGTTCTTGGGGCGCAAGAAAGCGCGGCAAAACACCAGCGTGAAGGCCACGTTCTGCTTCGTCAACGAGCCAGGGGTATAGTTGGGGCACACCTCCGCGATGCGCTGCGCAAAATCCGGCGGCATCTCGTATTCTTGGATGTCTTCGATCATCCCCTGGGCATTGCGCCGGTGGTATTCCTTCTCCACGAATTCTCGGTACTCGCGGTTGAAGCGGGCAATGCGGCGTTGCAAATCGGTTTGCGTGGCGTCTTGGTACGCCAGGCCGTCGTCTCCACCGTCGTCGTCGTCGCCACCGTCACTGCCCTCTTGCACCGACATAAACTCCTCGTCGTCCGTGTCGTCTTGTCCGACCACCGGGGCTGCCGGGCTTTGGTAAGGAATGTAGGGTGGCCGAGCACTAGGTGCGGGCGTTTGCGGACTTTGGAATTGTTGTTGGTGCGGAAGCGAGGGCATGGGCGTTTGCGCGGACGCAGGGTTTTGGGGTGGTTGGGGCGGTTGGGGAGCGCGCTGCGCGCGAGGGGCGGGGGGAGGCGCTGGCGCGCCCATTTGCGCGAGGGTCGCGCCGTCCAATTCGCCCAGCTTGGACTTGACGTAGTTTTTGCACACTTGCAACAAGATGTTCGCGGACAAACCCCCGCCCAAACTACGCAACCGGCTGTTCACGAAATCTTCCCAGTTCGACGTGAGGATAAACGCCTCGTGGTCCTCCAAGTCTTGCACGAACTCGCATTCGTACGCTTTCAACCCCACCGCCACGAAGCGTTCGACCAACTCGGCGCGCTTTTGTTCGGCTTGCTCGGGCGAATAGGTGGCCAAGGACAACGTGAGGGCGTCCGACGACGGTCCCGTCGACGCTTGCACCGCGCCCAAGTAGCGCTTCGATTGGCCTTCCAGCCACAAGGCTTCCGCACGCTTTTTGCGCCCGACGTCGAGTTCCATCTCGGCTTGCAAATCCAAGAGGCGCTGCGCTTCTTGCTCCATGTGCTGCGGGTTGCTCGTGCGCGGGGCTTGCGCCCACATCAAATTCTTGTACGGCTGCGTGTGCGCGTCGCGCAAGAAAAAGCCGCCCTCGGCATCGGATTTGGCCAGGGAGTTCTGGATGTGCAGTTTGGCGTCGACTTCCTCGGCGATGAGCGCGCGGCGCCACAAGTGGTCCGACGTCTTGTCTCTTTTCTTTTGCAGGTCACTCAAACGACGCATGGGTCAACGCAACACGAAACGAAAAACGAAACAAAAAAGAGGGAGGGAGGTTTTTGGATAGGATGTTTTTACAACGCAGCAAAAAAAAAGCGGCGTTGCCAAAAAAGGGGGGGAAAGTTTCCCCCAATGGGAAAAAAAAGCTCAATGCTCGTCGTTGCCCTCGCCGTCCTCGTCCTCGTCCTCGGCGGGCAACAGCCAGTAATCGCCAAAGTTGTGCGAGAAGCGTTTGTTGCGGTCGTTTGTCTGGCAATTGACGAGCAGGAAATTCAAATCCTCGCGCGTCGACACGCGGTACATTTCCTTCAGTTGCTCTTTGGACACGCCGAGGTGGAAATCGGACAACACGTTGTTCAGGTCGCGCACGGACGATTGGCGCAACAGAATGAGGTGCGTCTGGTTGCGGCGGATCGTGGTGTCGGTCGCAAAATACGACTGCGTGATCCACACCATGGTCAGCCCCAGTTTGCGCCCGTACACGAACGAGTTACGGATTTTGTCCAGGTCGTGCTTCGCGTCGTTGATCAAGTCGTCGAACACGAGAAGCACCTGGTCCTCGTCGTCTTCACGGTGTTCTTTCACCAACGTTTTGACGGGCGGCATCGACGCCAGCGTGTAAAACACGATTTTGTCTTTCAGCTGCTCGCGCAGCATCTCGTACAGGGGCTCCTCAATGTTTTGCGAGACCACGACGACTTTGTGCCACGTATCGGGCGACAACGTGATGAGCGTCGCCAACGCATGCGTCTTGCCCGTGCCCGAGGCGCCACTGATCAAAATACGAGACCCGTACTTGACCGACGTCGCGTGTTCGGTGGGCGAGGGACGCGATTTGACGTGCTTTTTCACCGCGTCGCTCTCGTACAGATTGCGGAAAGATTGCTTCGACATGGCTGCGCCGTGGAAAAAAACGAAGAAGGTGATGTTTACCCAATAGGAAGAAAAAAGTTTTTTCAGTCGTCCGTGGGCTGTAAAAATTTGCGGTGTTTGATTAACGACGCGATAACAGCGTTGATAGAGCCGAGCTCTCTTTCTTTCTCGCGCATTTGTTTCGGGGTCAGTCCGTCGCGCTGCATGGCTTCCATCACCTTGGCGCGCTTTGCCTCAAACGATTGCATCGTTCTTTGCACAAAAGCGTCGTCGACTTCGCCCCACATTTTTCCTGTTTTTTGGGATTTTTTCCAAGTTGCGTAGGAGGTTTGCAGTCCACGCCGCGAAAATAAATTTTCCAACGCCATGCAACAACAAACCCTTTGCTTTCTTTCTTTCCCTTCTTTTCGTTTCCCTTCGTTTCGTTTCGTTTGCAACGTTTTTTGTGTGCGCCATGGACTCGCAATACGACGTGTCCATCTACAACCCCGGCGCGTGGGTCACGTCGACTCTAGGCGCCACGCAAGACTGGGTCTCGTCCAATTTCGCTGCTTTGCGCGCTAACAACATCTTTGCCTCGAACAATTTGTTCACTGGGTCGGTGCTGTGGATGGGCGGTGCGTTGTCGAGCGAAGGCATCACGCTCGTAGACACGGACGACGACACCGACGCGCAAATCACGGCGAACAAAGTCGACGCGTGGGACCAATCCCTCGTCGACACGACGGGGCTGACCTACGACGCCGTGCACGACGAAAGCGCTTTCGCGCACAACCTGTCCGTGCAGGGGCGCGTGCGCGTGACCGACGCCTCGGGCAACGCGGTCGACGTCGACCCGAGTTTGTTCACGGCCATCGCCGCACAACGCGACGCCGCGCTCAACGCCTTGAAAGCACAACTCCTCGGGGGCGAAGTCAACGCGCAATTCGACACGCTCAAGGAAATCGCCGACGAGTTGTTGACCAACGAGACGCAGTACGCCGCCATCGTGAACACCATCGCGGCGAAAGCGCCCCTCGTCAACCCACACTTCTCGGGCGCGCCCGATTTCACGGATTGCACGACCGTCGTCGGGTTGAACAAGACGCACGTCGGTCTTGGCGCCGTGCAAAACCTCTCGCCTTTGGACATGCCCGTCTCGTCAGCGCAACAAACCGCCATTAATAGCGCGGTCGCGAACAAATCGAACCGCACGGGCGACACGTACACAGGGACGCACAATTTCGCCGGGGCGAGCGTGACCGGGTTGCCCGTGCAAACGGTGACCAAAGCGTCGATCGGGCTCGGAAACGTGGAAAACCTGGCGCCCGCGGACATGCCCGTGTCCACCGCACAGCAAACGGCGATCAACAACGCGGTCGCGAACAAATCGAACCGCGCGGGCGACACCTACACGGGGACGCACGCGTTTGGCGCCGCGACCGTGACCGGACTGACAAAAGCCACCGTGGGGCTTGGAAACGTGGAAAACCTCCAGCCTGCAGACCTGCCCGTATCGACCGCGACGCAACAAGCGTTGAACGCGAAAGCCAACCTGTCGGGATCCACACTCACCAACACAACGATGATATCACCCACCATCCAAGGCAACGTGGCCGGTCCGGGCAGCGTGTACTTCCAACAATCGGGCTGGTCGGCCTTCGGCGTAGGGACCGACGCCGCGCCCTCGTCCAACGCGGCGGTGTACACGGGCATCCAAGCGGGGACCGCGAACGGCACGTCGTACACCGGGTCGAACCTCCACATCAACAGTTGGGGCGGTATCGGCGTGTGGTGCACGAGCACCTCGCCGAACGTGTGTCGATTGACGATCGACGCGACCAACGGGAACCTCTCGTCGCTGGGGCGTGGGTCCTTTGCAACCGCGACCGTCGCGGGCTTGTTGACCGCCGCGAGTGCCTCGGTGGCCGGCGCTTTGTCCGCGGCGAGTGCGACCGTCTCTGGCGCGGTGAACGCAGGGTCGGTGACGGTGACCAACGCCATCAGCGCGAGCAACGCGATTTTCACGTCGCTTAGCGCGCAAACACTCGCCGCCACGTCCGCGACTATTACTACCGCGACGGTCGACGTGTTGCAACCGAAGAACACGAGCGTCGTTTGTTCTAGCGACCTTGTATTCAACCGCGACACGGCGATTACAGGCATACGCGGCATCGGCGCAGTCTCGTTTTTTCTGACTTGCGCGAACGGACAAGACATCTACGTCGGCAATGACCGAGCGTCGAGCGGCGACGTGCTCGTCAACACGTACTCGCCCAATTCGCGTCTCGTGTGCGAGGGCAATGGCGTCGTCGTCGGTTCGCAGTTGCGCGTGAACGACACGGAAGGCGTGCGCGTCCTCGGGCCGATGGTGTGTTCGGACACGGTCACGATCGGCGGCGGGCTCGCGATTGGCGGCAACATTTTGCGCCTGCCGACGAACAACGTCATCACCGCGCGATGGACCGTCGGCTGCCAGATATTCAACACGACGGGTGGGTACGTGGACGTGCGTTGCTCGTATTACAAGCTCCCAAGCCCGTGCCTGAACAACAACCGCGACCAGGGAGTCGTCCTTTTTCCAGGCTACCGCGTAGTCGTCTACGACGAGAATTACAACTCGTCGCCGTCCAGCGAGTACGTCGATTTTCAAACGTCGGCCTACGGGTACCCACGAGGGACTTTCCCGACCATGGTCAACGGCACGATCCCCCCGGGCCCTTATTCGGGGATGCTAAACACGGAAGGCGTGAACATCAGCAACGCCCCCGTCCTCTTGACGCTCAGCGATTGGGGCAAAACGTGGAAGATATATTCCGTGAGGCTTTTTTATTACGGAGATGGGACGACAACCGAGTGTTTCGTGTCCGGGCTGAGCGACTATGTGTATTAAACGATTACAAAAAACGACACTACCTACGGGCTGATTTTATACCCCAATTTTATCCACGCCGATCCACACGGATTCTACCTGCCCCGTCTTCCTCACTCCATTCGTCCAGAACGGTACCCGTATCGGCTTCGACTCAATCGTCTTGCCGCGCAAATCCGCTTCCCGTTTCAAGCTGGCGAACAGCGTCTTCCGCGAAACACCAGCCTTACGACGCGCAAACTCGTCGACTTCGGAGACGGTCACAAATCCTTTCGGGCCGGTCGGCGACTGGTACAACTCTGGCGTTTCCTTTCCTTTTGACCAGGTGAGTTCGAATTCCTCGAGGAATGCCTTGGCTGGCGAGTACTCTTTCAGTTCCGACCCCTTGTACACCGCCGCGACAATTCTCTCTGGGACATTCTTCTTCTCGGACCAGCCATTTCGGCGCCAGTCTTGGTAGGCGTTCAGCAACATCGCCATGCATCCCCGTTGGGCCGCCGGGTCTTCGATTTGCTTTTGCAACTCGTTCGGATCGACCTTTTCGAAGAACAAGTGCCGGTGCTCGTCCGGGATCGGGTCGCTCGTCGCCGCCTTGTTGAAATCGATGCGCGCGATTCGTTCGACCATCGCATCGTCCGACGGCCGAATGTCCGACATGTTGTTGCCCACAATCATCGTCAGAAAATGGGGTTCGAACTCCTTCTCCGACTCGAAGTGGTTGCGTCCCTGGATAGAGTCGCCGCCCGACAACGATTTGAGCAGCCGGCCATTCATGGGCAACGATTCGTCCATCTCGACCAACGCCTGGATGCGGCGGTACCTCGCGGCCAACGCCCAACGGAGGTTGCTGCAGTCCGTGGTCTGGTTGTTGCCTGTGTGCAACAGGGCTCCCGCAGGTATGGTCCCGTAGGTTTCGCCCAGCGTTTTCGAAAGCATCTGCATCATCTTCGATTTGCCCCCGTTGGAGACCCCGATGAGCCACAAGATGCGCTTTTGGCTTTCCCCGCACACCGCCGCGCCCAGTACTCCGGTGAGGTGGGTCGCCAAATCATGGTCCAAGGGCGTTTCGAAGAACGTCCGGAACACCCGATGCCGCATCGCGTCGGGCGACGGGTCCGCCCGCTCGGCCGCCGGGTAGTCCATGGGGACCGCGTTGGCGAACGCGAGGGCGGTGTCGAACCCGGGCGTGAACTGGTCGTTCACGCTGTCGTACACCCCGTCTCGGAACAGCAAGAACCTGCGCGAACGGTCGCGCATCCGGTCCGCCTCCTCCGGCGAAATGTTCAGGTGCGTCTGCAGCTCGATCGCCTTGGCGACTTTGTTGACGCTCATCGGGTCGTTCCCGTACCCGACGGTGTCGGCATACACCCGCGGCTCGGGGTCCTTCTTGAATTTGCGGTACAACAACTTGTCCTTGACGTCGTGGATCATTTGCGCGAGCAAGTGCGGGTAGTTCGACCGCCACAGCCCCGTGGCCGCGTCGAACACCATCGTCTCCAGCCCTCCGCTGCGCTGGACCAGCTTGACCCGCCCCGGGTACAAGTCCAGCACGCGCTTCGCCGCCGCGGAAAAATCCCCCTTGGGCACCGTTGTTTCCTCGACCGTCGCCGTCATGTCCGCCCGGTCCGTCAGCTGCTGGATCAGGCCTTCCCGGTCGACCAGCCGCGGGTCGCTTTCGTCCAGCGGCGTCCACGGCTGCGCGAAGTACTTGTCGACCCACTCCTCTTCGATCGTGTCCTCGTACTCCTTGCACGCGAATTCCACGCCCGTGTCCGCCTGTCCGCGGTTCAACGCGTCCAACACACGGTCGACGTCCACCCCCGGACGCAGCCGCAACGAGGCGCCGTCCCACTCGTGGTCCGCCTGCGACAGCCACGCCAGTCCCTCCGTGCCGCACACCATCTCGTACACCTGGCGGGACACGACGTAGTGCTCCATGCACAGCAGCACGGTCGACATGATCCCGCGCTTGACCTGCAAATCGACCTCCTCGTCCGTCAGCTCTTCGTCTGCCTTGCCCTTCCGGTCCTTCTTCTTGCGCGCCCGGCGCTTCTGGTCCTCCAGCGACAACAACTTCTCACTGTGGTCCTTGTTCGCCTCGTACACGTTGTCCAAAATCTTCGCGATCGTGTTCTGCAGCCGCGCCATGCGCTCCGTGCCCGCCGTGTCCTTGTACTTGCGGTCGATGAACACCGGCGTGCGCTTGACTTTCTTCTTGTCGAACCTCCCGGTTTCCGCGTTGTACACGCTCACGGTCACCATGCCCTGCTGCATCTCGGCCAACAACCCACTCGCCGACCCGCCGTAGCACATCGCCGTGTACACTTTCTTGATGTCGTCTTTGCTCATGGTGCGCTTGCCCGACGGGACCTTGGCGCGCGGCGACAGTTCCGCGATGTCCTCGTCAAAGTACCGCTTGCGGTTGTCCAGCCAGTCGCGGAAAAACTCCACGTCCTCGCGCCGGTACTTGCTGCTGTGCGACATCAGGTGGAAAAGCAGCGACGGGTGGCACGCTTTCACGTCGATGTTCACGTACCCGCACCGCTTCTGGATCGTGTTGCGCACTGCGTGCGGCAACGAGGGCAGCGTGATGTTGCTCGTCCGCGCCAGCCCGCGCTTGACCACGTTCGGGTTCTTCAACCGCCAGCGCCCCGTGCCCAGTGCGCCGTTGTCGCACCCCATGCAGTTCAGCGCGATGTTGCCGTTGATCGCCTCGGGTTGGCGACGTTCGTACGAATCGCACAGCGTCAACAGGCACTTCTTGTGCTCCTCCTGCTGCTTCTCCGTGCCGTCGACGCGACACACGCCCCGTTCGATCGCCTCGCGCAACAACCCCGGGTAATACGGTTCTTGGAAAAACCGGTCGCCCAGACGGTTGGGCGGCAACTTCGTCACGTCCATCGCGTGCGTCTCACAGCTGATGAACGGGTAGTAGTCCGTCCCCTCCGGCGCAGTGACCTCGGCGTCCACGGCTACGTCCATGGCTTTGTCCTCGTCCTCGTCGTCGGACGCGAACGGGTCCACGGCTTTCCCGGAATGCGGGCGTTTGATGCGCATGTCGTCCTCGTTCTCGTCGCATGCGCCGAATGCGTCGGCATGCGTGCGCTTGGACGTCGCGTCGTCGTCTTCGTCGTCCGACCCGAAATCGATCGGCGGTTCCAGTGCGGGTGCGGGCTCTGGTTCACGTGCGGGTGAGACGATCGCGGGGGCGGGTGCGATGGCGTGAACATCGTTGTCGGTCCCCATCCTTTTCTCCCGAATGCACCGGTCCATTTCGACAAGCGCGGCCCAGTCGTCGTCGGTCAAGTTGTTGTTGCTCATGGTTGCGAGTGTGTATGTGTGTGTATCCTGTGTAAAGGTTGCACCAGCGAGCAAAGGGTGGAAGTCTTCAAGTTGTTTTTCAACAACAAAACAAAAAAGCGGAAAAAAAGGAAGTTTTCAAGTTTGCTTAATATTTTCAACGTTGAGAAAAAAAAATGGTCGATCTCGGAAAAAAAAAGGAAAATTGGACGATTGTCGGTCAATGGGCGAGAATGGGCGGTGTGGCGGCGCTCTCGACGCTTTGGGTGCTTTGGGCGGCGCTCCGCTCGCTTTGCGACCGCTTGGCGGTGTCCAACTCCTGACGCAACTTCTCGATTTTAGCCGCGAGGCGTTCAATCCGCACTTGCTCCCGGCGCTTTTGCTGGCTCTTGTTCACAATCTCGCGGCGTTTCATCATCAGCGCCTCGTTCGCCCGAATGAGGGCATATTGCCTCTTCGCTTTCTCCCGCGCCTTCTCTTTCGCCTTCTCTTTCGCTTTCTCACGCCTCTCTTCCTTCGCGCGCACTTTGGACAACCAATGCTCCTCGTAGTACCGGCACGCCTCTTCGACCGTGTACGCTTTTTGTTCTTGTGTTTGAATTGGCGTGCAAACGGACGACATCTTCAGTCAACGCCAATGTTGTTTCTTCCGCTTCCTACAACGGTATGTCTTCAAGTTATTGTGTCGATGCAATGCTCGTTTTTTCTCCCAAAAGCGCGTTTATCACATTGATTTGGGAACAAAAGCGCGTTTTATGGGAAAGGGTAGGGATTAGTACAATTATATACAAAAAGAGGTTGTAAAGTTGTATAGTATGTTATGGCCAAAACCTCCCCCCCCTTGTAAAAATGAAAATGAAAATGAAAAGCGAAAAACTTAGCCGTTGTGGAGAATGCGATGCTTTGCACATTTCCCAAATCGGCTAAGTTTTTTTGCAAAATTCGCCCAAAAAATTAATAAATGGGAAAGGATGGGTTTTGGCCATAACATACTTGACAACTTTACAACCCCTTTTTGAACATAATTGCCCATATTCCTATGCTTTGTGAAAAACGCGATTGTTGTGAGTGATGTGCGTCGCATAAACGCGAAAATGTCGCAAAAAACGCGAACGCGTCGCATTGGACGTCGCACGTGTCGCAAAGTGGGTTTTTACACCACTGCGACGGTGGGTTTTATGACAAATCGGACGTGTGGAGCGTCGCAAAAATGGGTTTTATGACGCCCGCCGCACAAAATGCGACAGCGACGCACTGCATGCAAAACAAGGTGGTGCAGCGCCGCCCAGCCCGCCCAGCACAGCAGGCTCTGCCATATTCTGCCAAACTCTGCCAAACTCTGCCCAGCGCAGCACACACCGCCCAGCACACTCTGCCACACTCTGCCATATTCTGCCACACTCTGCCCAGCGCAGCACACACTCCGCCCAGCTTAGCCCAGCCCAGCCCAGCCCAGCCAAGCCCGGCAGGCGGGTGTGCGTTTTGTCGGCGGGTGTGCGTGTAAATTGTCGGGCGTCGGGCGGGTGTGTAAATTGTCGGCGGGCGTGTAAATTGTCGGCGGG
>JACCEC011619034.1_pt1 | contig 22785 bp, 7 predicted proteins | sample 7450121 | NCBI WGS metagenome assembly JACCEC01 (sample SAMN15323455, study PRJNA562643) | freshwater metagenome | isolation source: river surface water | place: USA:Blue River Watershed | collected 2017-08-18 | reverse complement strand
TTTTATGACCATTCAGAGAAATTTGCGGGCGATCCAATCACCAACAACACCAAGAGCAATACGAGCAGAGTTAATTTTCTTAATCTGATTGTTTTGCCAGAGGAACTCAATAGTGTTAGAAACATTAGCGGTATCAACCTCAGACATTTCAAACATATGTCTCATAATTTTGAAGGCGAGTTCCTTCTTGTTCACTTTTTTGAGGCCGTGTTGAGCAACCTCATTTTCGATACAGTTACAGACAAGGAGAATTAATTCAGGGTCCAATTTCAGAGTCTGAAGATTGGGAATCTCTCCGAGTTTGCTAGTAATATTAGTCGTAATCTCATTCTCCAATGAAAGAGTCTTGAGATTATGCTTCAAGTCAATCATGTTCAAAGCGGAAAACTTCTTTGCCATTTTATAAACTAACCAAAGAAAATATTCTTGTCAAATATAATCCCTCCCACCCCATAAACTCGTATACATCAAACAATTTATGAACGCGAACCATCTATTTTTATCATTGTTGAAATATCCTAAATATTAGAACAACTGTTAAAAATAAACGCATAGGGAAAAATAAACACATAGGAAAAAAGGGGGTTTTCAATTATGCGATAGCACGAATCATATAACATACTTGTCCATGATCCGGTAAATTTGGCAAAACAAATTCAAAATCTGTAGGTACACCATATATATCTCTCACTAATTCATATAAATCCTTATATTTGGTCTTGTTAATGAGTGCTCCATTACATAATAACCATCCATAAGGTAAATATGCTTTATTCGCAAACATTTGTATAGTGCCAACAGGGCATAAATTCGGAGCAGAAACATTTGCGCGAATATCAATACTATCCGCAGTAATGATAAGTTTTCCTTGATTCGGTGTGCTCGATTCTGACACCACTTCAAATAAAACATCGGAATTATTTGTCGATGCGAGAGATTGAAACGAAACTGAATTTGCCAAATTCGTGGTTCCTTTTACATTTAAGTCGGAATTCGCGTGAATCGGTGCTGAAAATTCAGCCTCTCCATTTCTACGGAAAATAATAGTATCTGTTTTCTCTCCTAATATTCTTAAATCAGATGCTACACGTGTAAAATTAGAGTTAGTATTATTATTCATAGCACCTGTAGTAAGATAATTAGTTCGACTAAAACCATTGTTTAATTTAACGATTTGTGATTGAATCGCAGATGTTTTCTCTTGAACACCTGCAAAATCTGTTTTAGAGCGGATATTTGCAATTACAGAATCAGTAATCGAATTAATATCAACTGGCTGAACAGGTTGGACAGGTTGTTGTATTAAGAGAGAAGAATTCACTTGTTTTGGAGGTTCAGGAAATTTAATAGTATGTATTTGTGAAAAAATAAATGTAATACGAATAAAACCTCCACCAGAACCACTCATTGTTTTAATAACAAATGTACTTCCTGCCGAAAACGCGAGACCACTATCAAAATTATGAGAGAAATTTTGTCCGATATTTGAGAGACTCGATACAGGTGTGTTATTCTGATAAATAGAAATAGTTCCAGAATTCGTAGGATTACTAGAACATTTCACATGAACAGATTTCAAAAAACAATCATTAGGAAGAATAATAGGAATATTGGAGAGATTTGAAACACCTGAACCCATACCCCAACAACCATTATTCGCTGTAGTAAATCCAACTCCATTATTTTCTGTCCAAACAATAAAATTAGTTTCGATTTTTTGCTCCATTATATTGAATATATGATATAATTATTTATTAGGAATACCCATTTTGCTTTTCTAAACCCGAAACATTACTTCTGGTATTTGAATTGCAACCGCATCAGTGAAAACACATTCATCTTTAGTTTCATCATATTGTACAGCATTTTCTACAGTGATATTTTCAATGATTATATGGTCAACTGGTATAATAATATTTGCGGTACTTCGTCTCCTTCGTTTTTTACAATTGAGTGATCGAATACACATTCCTAATGATATAATCATTAGTACAATAACAATAGCAATAATTAATGATTTAGCTTGTGAATATTTGTCAGGCATATTGAGATAAGATACTTATTCTTATAATTAACATGTGATTACTTCAATTTTCAATCTCTAATAATTATAAAATATAGAAATAAATGCCATATAAGATTCGAAAAGTCTCTCGTAAAGATTGTTATAGAATGTATAATTCTAAAACAAAACGTGTTCACGCAAAATGTACAAGTAAAGAAAAAGCCAAACGACAAATGCGTCTATTAAATGCTATCAAATATAATAAAAATTTCAAACCGAGGAAAACTCAGAGAATCAAATAAAAATACTTTAGATAAGATTTAACTGAATAAAAAAAATCTGTATATGTTATTATTTATGTCATCGAGAGATTATATTGATTTAAAATCGATGAAACAAACAAAGAATTTATATCCATATTTTACGAGTTCAAGTTTTGCTCAAAAACGCAAATTAAAGGCGATTTTAGAGGGATGTTCGAAAGATATGTATGGAGACCCGAATGACCCTGTCTATAATAATATTAAAATAATAGATAAAATGGAGTCTTGTTTACCAAATACATATAATGGACCAGTAACTACTCCAGTATTTTATGGTACACCTGCAATAACAACACCCAATGTAAAACTTACAAAAAATCAACCTCTCTTTTATTAGATATACGCGGTATTACTGTTCAGCAATTATTTGATTTCGATACCAATTGATTGATAACCATTTCTCACAATGAATGAAAACATTAGAATCATATTCGGGTAATTCTAATGTATCCCACCAATTTTCCAAGATATGGATAGGTAATTCATTATTTGTATACCACATTAATGTTTCAATAAAAGGTGTTCTCCGAACAATCGGAATTGATTTAAGAGCCAATGCCTCCCATAATCTGTGTGTATCTACACCATTTCCTTGTGGACATATACACCATTTATATTTCGACAATCTCTCAATATTTTCTCTCGCGGAAACCATTGGTAAAACATCAACACGAAATTCCATTGCGTTATGACATTCGGTTCTCTCTTTAGCATTTGTATAAATATTAAAATTAAGAAAAATATCATTTGTTTTTACAGAATTCAAGAGAGGTAAATAATTGATTTGTCCGTGTTCCCACATAGAATTCGCAAAACCGATAGGTAAGAATCGCATTTTAGGATGAATAAAACAAAGATTTTGTCCATACCAAGAAATTAATAATGGATTCTCTAGAATCTCTCGAACAAATGACAAATGTTTCTCCAAATTAAAATCACTATTATGTGTGATAAGAGTGAAAGGATTCATAAAATAACCAATCTTTTTCGAAAATAATTGTAATCGATGAGGATAGAGAAAAACAATCGGTGGATTATTATATTTTTTATTCATTATTCCAATAGAATTAATGTCAAATTGTTTTCCAGTTTGACAAGAGATTCTAGGATTACATTGGAAATCATTATGATAACCAATAAAAACATCTGCGATTTCTTGAAAATTCTCTCCACGAATATCCATTTTTCTATTATTTGCGGAGATATATTTATATGTTTATCGAAGTAATAAATAACGGAATGTTCTCTCTTGTTCTAGTATGTCTTGATAATTTCCAAGAATATATATTAGATAATATCTCTCAATTAATAAGATTAGGACATACAAAAATCTACATAATTACAAATAATCATCTGTTTCCTTATTTCGAACAATATAAAAACGTAATTAAGTTGGTATCTGTAGAATCTCTCCCGGATCCCTATCATTTCCAACAAAGATCGAAATTAAACCGTGAATTTCGTGGAGGTTTTTGGCATTTAACATCCTCTCGGTTTTTTGTTTTACACGCATTTATGAAAGAATATTCAGTAGAGAGAGTAATTCATTTGGAAAATGACGTATTAATTTATTATAATTGCGATGATATACTTACAATGTCTCTCCTAGATAAAGAAGAAATATATATACCATTTGATTCTTATTCTCGAAGTATATCAAGTATAATATATATTCCCGATGCTGATATATTTGGGAAAGTATTAGAAGAATATGATATTGAAAAAAATGATATGTATAATTTTAAGAATGCGAGAGAAAAAGGATGGGTTCGTGGGTTTCCAATATGGATAAGTGAACAAGATGAATCGGATGAACGAAAATATGTATCAGAAGAGGCCGATAATTTTTATGGATTTATATTTGACGCAGCCGCAATAGGACAATATATTGGAGGTGTAGACCCACGAAATATAGAGGGTGATACGAGAGGTTTTATAAATGAAGTATGTGTAATTCAATATGGAAGAGAAGGAACAATAAAATGGAAAAAAACAAAATCAGAAATCTCTCAACCATTCTTTTTAAGAGAGACAAAAGAGACAAAAAATACAAGAGAGACAAAAGATAGAGATATATCGATACCGATTTTTAATTTACATATCCACAGTAAAAATTTGAAATTATATATGTGAAAAATATTGAATTTACGTTATACCTATACATAATTATTTATGAATTATATATATGTTCAATTTGAATGGAGTGAATAAACAACCCAAGAATTTTAGTAATACTCCACAAACGGTTTCTAGGAACATAAATCCCAATTTTGTTGGTCCTCAAGGTCCAACCGGTGAAGACGGAACTCCATATAGACCAGAAGATGTATATACAGGTCCAACCGGTTATACTGGCCAAACAGGAATTACCGGCCCAACTGGAACCTATTTTGGACAACAATTATACACTTCTGTCCTCCCAGAAACCGATGGATTATCACTTGGAACTACGGATATGCCTCTCGAATCGATTTACATTACCGATAATGTAGGTAGATTTGGCGGATTAATATTCGATGGAAGCAATAGTATTATACCTGTAATACCGAATACAATCGATTTAGGTATATCGACAAATCGATTTGAAAATTTATATTCGAATAGTGTTACAATCGCAGAAAATACGATTAAAATATTGGATGGTGGGGGAACTGTTGGTATGTCCTTCGATTTAAAACAAAATAAAATCGGATACTCTGTAAAACCAGCGGATGGAAACGATTACAATATTTATAGTATTGAGAATACTGAGAATACATTAGACGCAAAATTACTTTCCTATACTGGATTAAATTTCCAAAAATATTTCAATCCTGCGGGAGATACAGATGATATTCTTGACCAAATGCTCCATCAAACATTTGATACTTATAATACTGTTTATAATTTGGAGAATTTAGCATCTGGAAACTATATTATTGCTCGTAGTGATGGTGTAATTAAACAACCAAGTCCTATTGTCGAATTATTTGTTGCAGATGTTAGTTGTGTGTTTCGACAGCAATTATTAAACATTAATTCGGGAGGCAATATGTTAGATGCGAGTGGTCATATTCATGTCTATGAAGGTGATTTATTCATTATGTCAGTGTATTATGATATTGATGCGGGAGGACATCAATATTATGTAACTTGGTCACATAGCAGTTCGAATTATCCTGAAGATTTTATTGGGAATAATTATTTTTCTTCAAACCCAGTAACTACACAAAAGATAGCAGATGGAGCAGTTATTAATAATCGAATCGCAAATAATTCGATAACAGAAATAAAATTAGCGAATTCTGGAATTACTTTTAATGATATTATGCCAAATACAGTTGATGGTAGTAAAATAGTGGATAGTTATGTAAATGGTGCTGATTTTGTCGATGGAGCATTTGAGAATTCTAAGATACAATTGGGAACAATAACAACAGATAATTTACAAGGCATTCTATTTGATGCGTCATCTTATATTATCGATGGCGCAATTACCACGTCAAAATTAGAACCTGAAAGTATTGATGCCTCTCAATATTTTCAATCAGGAGTTGTTGAGAGGAGACATTTACAAAATGATTTATTGCAATTTTTGGCAGTGGGGCCTATGGGCCCCACTGGAAGAGCCGGTTCTGATGGATTTGAAGGCATTATCGGTTTCTATGGCTCCACTGGAACAACCGGTCAAAAAGGAGACACTGGAATTACCGGTTTAACCGGTTTAACCGGTTCTATTGGTTTCATGGGTTCGACCGGTTCAAAAGGTTCTACTGGAATAACCGGTTCTACAGGTTCTACCGGTTCTATCGGTTCCATTGGTTCTACTGGTTCTCAAGGAGACACTGGAACAACGGGAAAAACTGGTTCTACCGGCTCTACCGGCTCTACCGGTTCTACCGGTTTAACGGGTTCAATAGGTTCTCAAGGAGACACTGGTTCAACCGGTTCAACTGGTCAAAAAGGTTCAATTGGTTCTCAAGGAGACACTGGTTCAACCGGTTCAACTGGTCAAAAAGGTTCAACTGGTTCTCAAGGAGACACTGGAGACACCGGTTCAACTGGTTCAACTGGTTTAATCGGTTCTCAAGGAGACACTGGTTCTCAAGGAGACACTGGTTCTACTGGTTCTACTGGTTCTACTGGTTCTCAGGGTTCTCAAGGTTCTGTTGGTTCACAAGGTCAACAAGGCTCTCAAGGGTCGACTGGAACACAAGGTCCAACTGGAACACACGGCGCAACTGGTGCTACCGGAAATAATGGAGACACCGGTATTACTGGTATTACAGGAAATTATGGAAATGATGGTTCTATTGGTGAAAAAGGATACACTGGTTTTCTTGGATATGCTGGAATGGTAAATGTTCCAGGTGTTCGTGGATTACAAGGTTCCACAGGTTCAACTGGTTCCACAGGTGACACTGGTTTCACAGGTTTCACAGGAAAAACGGGTCAAACAGGAACAACGGGTCAAACAGGAACAACAGGAACAACAGGTTCCATTGGTGATACAGGTTCAACAGGAACAACCGGTAAAACTGGACAAACGGGACAAACTGGTTCACCCGGTTCTATCGGAACAACCGGTTTAACTGGTTCAACAGGAACAACGGGTCACACTGGAGATACTGGAGACACTGGTCAAAAAGGAAATACTGGTTCTACAGGAAATACGGGTTCTACAGGTAATACGGGTTCTACAGGAAATACGGGTTCTACAGGTAATACGGGTTCTACAGGTAATACCGGAGATACTGGATTCACTGGTTCTACCGGTGACCAAGGTTTCACTGGAAATACCGGTTCAACCGGTTTAACGGGTTTGACCGGATATAATGGTTCCGATGGTTGTCAAGGTTCTACAGGAACAACCGGAACAACTGGTCAAACCGGAACAACTGGTCAAACAGGAACAACTGGACAAACTGGTCAAACAGGAACAACTGGACAAACTGGTCAAACAGGAACAACTGGAAACACCGGTTCCACAGGTTCTCAAGGTTCTACTGGAACAACCGGTAACACAGGTGTAACTGGTTTAACTGGTTCAACTGGATATACGGGTAATCAAGGTACAACAGGCATTACAGGTATTACAGGTGAACAAGGTTTTACAGGAACCACTGGTTCCACTGGACAAACCGGTCAAACCGGTACAACGGGACAAACTGGAGATACTGGTTTTACAGGTCAAACCGGCTCTATGGGTAATCCGGGTGACACTGGAACAACGGGTTCTGAAGGTTCTACCGGTGAAACCGGCTCCACTGGTCAAACTGGTTTCACCGGTCAAACTGGTTTAACGGGATCTACAGGTTCTACCGGTCAAACTGGGTCAACTGGTAATGCTGGAGAAACCGGTCAAACTGGGTCAACTGGTCAAACGGGTTCAAGTGGAGACACAGGTTCAACTGGCAATACTGGACAAACTGGTTTCACCGGTTATACAGGTTCTACAGGTTCTACTGGTACAACTGGAAACACTGGTACAACTGGTCAAACTGGATTAACTGGTAATACAGGTTCCACTGGAGACACTGGAACCACTGGACAAACTGGTTATCAAGGTTCTCAAGGTTCAACTGGAAACACTGGGTCAACTGGAAACACTGGGTCAACTGGTTCGACTGGTTCTATTGGTTATCAAGGTTCCACTGGAATAACTGGGTCATTCGGTACAAAAGGTGACACGGGTCCAACCGGTGACACTGGTTCTCAAGGTTCCATAGGTAACACTGGAGGAACTGGTAACACTGGAGGAACTGGAAACACTGGACCAACTGGTTATCAAGGCTCCACTGGTTTAACTGGTTCTATAGGAGACACCGGTTCAACTGGTTCTACTGGAAACACTGGTTCTACAGGTTCAACCGGTTCTACAGGTTCTACAGGTTCAACTGGTTCTACTGGTTCTACTGGTCAAACCGGTTCTACTGGTAATACTGGTTCAACCGGTTCTCAAGGAGACACAGGAACAACAGGAACAACTGGTTCTCAAGGAGACACAGGAACAACAGGTTCAACCGGTTCTCAAGGAGACACAGGAACAACAGGTTCAACCGGTTCTCGAGGAGACACAGGAACAACAGGTTCAGTCGGTTCTCAAGGAGACACCGGTACAACTGGTGATACTGGTCAAAAAGGAGACACAGGTTCTACTGGTGACACTGGTTATCAAGGCGCAACAGGATCTACTGGTGACACTGGAACCACTGGACAAACAGGTTCAACAGGTTCTCAAGGTTCAGATGGTTCAATTGGTAATACTGGAACAACTGGTACCACTGGTACTACTGGAACAACTGGATATACTGGTCAAAAAGGAGACACTGGTTCGACCGGTTCTCAAGGAGACACCGGTTCTCAAGGAGACACTGGTTCAACTGGGTCTAACGGTTCGACCGGAACTACAGGAGAAATCGGACCCGATGGCTCTCAAGGTTCTACAGGATTTATTGGATTAATAGGTGACACAGGTTCTACAGGTTCAGTTGGACCTCAAGGCACTATTGGAATTACCGGATTGAATGGTTCCACCGGTCAAACGGGTTCCACCGGTCAAACAGGTTCAACTGGTCAAACGGGTTTTACGGGTTCCACAGGTTCTTATGGAGACACTGGAAACACGGGTTCTTATGGAGACACTGGTCAAAAAGGAGACACAGGAACAACTGGTTCAACTGGTCAAACCGGAACAACAGGTTCAACTGGTCAAACCGGAACAACAGGTTCAACGGGTTCAACTGGAACAACTGGATTCACCGGTTCTCAAGGTTCTTTCGGTTCTTTCGGAACAACGGGAACAACTGGTTCACAAGGTTCGCAAGGTTCGGACGGTCCAACTGGAGACACTGGGTCTTATGGACCAACCGGTTCACAAGGTTCACCCGGTTCGCAAGGTTTTCAAGGCTCAACCGGTCAAACGGGGTTCACCGGTCAAACTGGAACAACTGGCTCACAAGGACAAATTGGAGATACGGGAACAACTGGCTCACAAGGTCAACAAGGAGACACTGGTTCTACAGGAACAACAGGTTTTACTGGTTTCACAGGTTCTATTGGTTCTGATGGTTCTCTCGGTTCAACTGGGTTTGAAGGTTCGGTCGGCAATCAGGGCTCGACCGGTTCGACTGGTTCGACCGGGTTTCAAGGTTCAACCGGTTTTCAAGGAGATACTGGTTCAACCGGTTTAACGGGTTCAACGGGTAATCAAGGTTCAACTGGTTCTCAAGGTTCCACAGGTTCTCAAGGTTCAACTGGTCAAAAAGGTTCGAATGGAGACACTGGAAACACTGGAGACACCGGTTTTACGGGTTATCAAGGTGACATTGGAGACACTGGAAACACTGGTTCTCAAGGCCCTCAAGGTTTTCAAGGTCCTCAAGGTACGCAAGGTTCAACTGGCACAACCGGTTTAACTGGTGAACAAGGTCATCAAGGTTCAACCGGAACAACAGGTTTAACCGGTTTTATAGGTTCTATTGGCGAACAAGGTTCCACTGGTTCCACGGGTTCCACTGGTTTTACAGGTAATCAAGGTTCCACTGGTTTTACAGGTAATCAAGGTTCAACAGGTTTTCAAGGTTCCACAGGTTCAACTGGTTGTCAAGGTTCCATGGGACAATTTGGACCAGATGGAGACACCGGAATAACGGGTTTTACAGGTTTTACAGGTTATCAAGGTCCTGACGGTAATGATGGAATTTTGGGAACAACTGGAATAACCGGTTCTCAAGGTTCTCAAGGTTCTCAAGGTCCTCAAGGTTCTCAAGGTTCAACCGGAACACAAGGTCTAAAAGGCTCACAGGGTCCAACTGGTATTACTGGATATGATGGCATTGATGGTATTCAAGGAACCACTGGAATAGATGGAAATGATGGTATTCAAGGAACTACGGGTTCTCAAGGAACTGATGGTATAATCGGAACAACAGGTTCTACTGGTTATCGAGGTTTTAAAGGGTCCGAAGGAATTGCTGGAGAAACTGGACAGAAGGGAACGACCGGTTCAACTGGTTCTCAAGGTTCAACTGGTTCTCAAGGTTCAGACGGACAAAAAGGTTCTCAAGGTTCGACTGGTTTTCAGGGTTCCCAAGGTTCAGACGGTTCACAAGGTTCGACTGGGTTAACGGGTCAACAGGGAATTATAGGTTCTATTGGTTATGATGGAATAACTGGTTTGACTGGTTTTCAAGGTTCGCAAGGTGCAACAGGTTTCACTGGTCAAATGGGTTCTCAAGGTTTTACTGGACAAACGGGAACAACCGGTTCAGACGGTTCTATCGGTTCAGACGGTTCTATCGGCTCAACAGGTTCTATAGGTAATGCTGGATCAAATGGCGCAACCGGTTCTATAGGTACTGTAGGTTCTACAGGTCAAACAGGACAAACCGGCTTTATTGGCGCAAGTGGTTCAGATGGTTCTGATGGTATTATAGGTTCAACTGGTCAACAAGGTTCAAAAGGACCAACTGGAGAACAAGGAGAACAAGGAGAACAAGGATTTATTGGTTCTACTGGTTCAAATGGACAACAAGGTTCAGATGGATCTAATGGTTCCACAGGTTTTCAAGGTTCGACCGGTAATCAAGGTTCTACAGGTAATACTGGTTCCACTGGTTCAAAGGGCGAACAAGGTTCCACAGGTGTTCAAGGTTCAGACGGACAAAAAGGTTCAACGGGTTCCAAAGGTTCGACAGGTTCTACGGGAGAAACTGGATTTCAAGGTGCAACAGGAAATCAAGGTTCCGATGGTTTAAAGGGTTCCACTGGTTCTACTGGAGAAACTGGATTTCAAGGTTCCGATGGTTTCACTGGATTTCAAGGATTACAAGGTTCTACCGGTGCTATTGGTTTTATTGGTCAAACCGGATCCACTGGTCAAACCGGTTCAACTGGCTCAACCGGATCCACTGGTCAAACAGGTATAAGAGGTTCTACGGGTAATCAAGGTTCGACTGGAATAACAGGAGCAACTGGACAACAAGGTTCAAAAGGTGTTCAAGGAGATACGGGTGCAACCGGACAAACTGGTTCTCAAGGCCAACAAGGAACTACAGGTTCTCGAGGTGACACTGGGTCTCGAGGTGACACTGGGTCTCAAGGAATCATTGGTTCTCAGGGTTCAACCGGTACAACTGGAATAACTGGCCAACGTGGTGACCAAGGTTCAACTGGTTCAAACGGTATGGATGGATTCAATGGTCAAATGGGTCAAACTGGTGGACAAGGAACTATTGGTATTGCCGGTGAAACTGGTTCACAAGGAACAACTGGTTCAACAGGAACAAAAGGTGCGACAGGTTCTGGTGGAGACACTGGTGATACAGGAAATACTGGTACAACAGGAACAACTGGTACACGTGGTTCAACAGGTTCAACAGGTATAACAGGTTCTATCGGCGATAATGGTTTTATTGGAATAAATGGTGTTACTGGAAATACCGGGTCTCAAGGAGACACCGGTCCCCAAGGAAATACAGGTTCTATTGGTGCTATAGGTTTTATCGGTTCTATTGGTGCGACAGGGTATCGTGGTCAAACAGGAACTATAGGTTTCGATGGTTCGACTGGAACAAAAGGTCGTACTGGGTCAAGAGGTTTTACAGGTCAACAAGGATTTATAGGAGAAACAGGAGCTGATGGTACAACTGGAACTCGCGGTACAACTGGAACTCGTGGTTCGACTGGTGATACTGGTTCTCAAGGAACTACTGGTGCGACTGGTACAACTTATAGAGGAGCAACCGGTTCTCAAGGTTCACAAGGAATTACTGGTTTAAATGGAAGTGATGGTTCAAAAGGTTCGACTGGTTCAAAAGGTTCAACTGGTTCAAACGGTCCAAATGGCGCAGATGGTAACCAAGGCACACTCGGTCTGAATGGAACACGTGGAACAACTGGAGATACAGGTAATCAAGGAACAACTGGTTCAACTGGCGCAATGTATAATGGTGCGACAGGTTCTCGAGGTTCGGTTGGTGATAATGGCTTAATGGGAACAACTGGCTCAACTGGTAAAATAGGGTCATCTGGTTCAACAGGATATTTGGGTACAACTGGCGATACAGGAATCACTGGCTCAACTGGAAAAACCGGGTCTATGGGTGACACCGGCTTCATGGGTGACACTGGAATAACGGGAAACACTGGTTCAACTGGAACGAGAGGTCCAACAGGATATAGGGGGTCAACTGGTTTACGTTCGGAGTTTACTGGTACAACCGGATGTGAACAAACTGGTTCAACTGGTTCAACCGGTGCTACTGGTGATATAGGAGATACTGGAACAACCGGAACAACTGGTAAAACGGGTTCAACTGGTGCGACCGGATATTTGGGTCCAACGGGAGATACTGGAATCACTGGAACAACCGGAACAACTGGTCCGATTGGTCATCGTGGAATTCAGGGTGAAACTGGTTTTGGAGGAAACACAGGAACGGTTGGTCCAGCAGGTGTAACCCCAACGGGTGCGACTGGTAGTCAAGGAGACACTGGGGATACTGGAAAAACAGGAACAACTGGACCGACTGGTCTAATGCCAAGAGGAAATACTGGTTCAACGGGACAAATAAGTAGTGATACTGGAAGAACCGGAACAACTGGACAAACCGGAATAACCGGCGCAACTGGTTCTCAAGGTCAAACCGGAAAAACAGGGCAAACTGGTTCCAAAGGCCAAACTGGTTCGACTGGAGAAATCGGATATACAGGTCCAGACGGGTTTATTATGGGGAAAACAGGATATACTGGCGACGCTGGTTGCCAAGGTTCCCAAGGACAAACTGGATTCCAAGGAACTACCGGTTCAACTGGAAAACAAGGACCAACTGGTCAAAAGGGAACTACTGGAATCACCGGTCCAACTGGATATACAGGATATGATGGTTATATTGGAGAAATAGGACCATTAAATGCTGGATTATTTTATTCAGTGACTGGAACGTATACTGGAACTACTGGAGTAGCTGGACAATCAATAGATATCGATACTACAACATATATCCCGACAAATATAGATATTGTATCAAATGATGCGATAACATTATATGATAATGTGGTGCCAGATTCAACAGTATATACATATGCTTTACCATTACAAGCGAGTTTATCGAGTAATAAATATACTTGTTATATGCAACCGATACATACTATCCATAAACAGGGTGATTATTATTTTAGTTCATCATCCTATGATGTAAATTTGGCATATAATGCGTTTACAGGAAGTACAACGGTTTATTGGAAAACGGCTGGTTCAGGTATATCCGGATATACCCAAGACCCTTATACCGGGTCAGGTACTTATCAAGGTGGTGGTTCTTCGGCAACTTATTATTCAACCGTTGTTAACAATGTGGGGACAATTAGTGGTGAATGGCTACAAATTCAATTACCATATGCTCTCGCATTATCGACATATATGCTGTTAGGAAGAAGTGATGCGAATTATACAACGGCTTATCCAAATACATTTTATGTAGTTGGTTCAAATAATGGAACAACTTGGTCACTCGTAGATTATGAATCGAATGTAACAGTTCCGGCACAAGGTGTATATGGAGAATATACAGCTTCGAACACGATTGGATATTTATATTATCGTATTATTTTTGTGAATAGTAATGGTTCAGGAGTAATACAATTAAATCAATGGCAAATATTTGGAAATTATGGAATTCAGGTAAAAAAAGCGACAGCATTAACTGCGACAGGTAGTTACACGGGTCCATCGACAAATAGCGCATATAGTGTTTGTTTGTCAGGTGATGAAAATACGATGATTATTGTAAAAGCTTCGTATATGTATTATAGTAAATATGATGAAAACACTGGAACTTGGAGTGCGTATACACAAACGGCTGATACAACAACAAGAACATATACAACAGTTCAATTAAATTATAATGGAACACGAGGTGTTGCTGGAACAACTACTTCTGGAATTTATTATTTTACTTGGACCGGTACAAACTATAGCACATTAACATTAATATCAGCATCTTATTATTTACCGGCGATATCGGCTGATGGAAATCGTATTATAACAACAAAATCGACATCGGACCGTGTATTTTGGGCAGATTGGAATGGAACAGGTTATGGAACTATCAATACAACATTAGAATCGGTAAGTGCTGTTTATGTGGCAGTTTCAATATCTCAAAACAAAGATAGAATTCTTTATGCGAATACTACACGTATTAAAGTCGCTTATTGGAATGGAACAAATTATATAGATGGAATATTAATAACTGATTCTACATCAAGAACATACAGAACAACTTGGTTATCGCCAGATTCACAAATATTATATGCAAGCACAAGCGGAAACGCAACCGCATCATTATGGTATACATTTTTCAATAAAGAAACGAATACTTATGGAACATTAACTGGTATACCATCATCAGTAGTAGCAGTTAGTTTGGATACGTTACCGACTACAATTAATAGTGATGGAACTCGTATATATACTGTTGCATATAATACAGCAACTAATTTCACAATTGTCACATTATATCCTACATACTTATCAACAAACATTACAAAACCAAACGTGGTAACTGTATATAATTATTCTCTCCCACTTCAATATTTTTGGACACAGAATGATACGACTTTATCGGCATTCCAATGTGGTTCTTGTCCTTGGAAATTAGGTCGTTATTTATTTTCATCATCCTCAGATGACGGAATAAATTATGCGTATAATGCGTTTAATAGTGGAACCGCCGGTTATTGGTCAAGTGGAATATCAGGCGTTTCAGGATACACACAAAATCCATATTTGAGTGGTGTATATCAAGGAGGAGGAACAGTCGCAACATTTTATACAACGACGGTTTCAGGTGTTGGAACCATTAGCGGAGAATGGATTCAACAACAATTACCGTATGCTTTCACAGTAAAACAATATTCATTTTTGTCTTATGGACCAAATAATAATTGTCCAACTCAGTTTTATTTGGCAGGTTCCAATGATGGAAATACTTGGTCACTTGTCGATAGTGAAACAATTACAATAACACCTGTATTTGATATTCCAACAACTTATTTGGCATCTTATTTTGATTTCAATGGAAATATATTTGATTCTGGAAATGGTGGATATTTATGGACGTCAGGTCTTTATAGTATGGCATACTCAAACCAAATTATGGTAAGTGGTAACGCGTCAATAAATGTGACAGCAAATCACCGTTTATATACAACGAATCTTATTGGAAATAGTGCGAATGGTCATACATTTTCATTTTGGTTTTATGCGACAGCGTTCAAAGTCACTGGAACTGGAGCGTTTAACACAATCTTATCAGGTTCGTCGACAACAGGTCTTAGAATTATACTAACAGGAACTATTGCTGCTGTTGCTTCTATCGCATGGTCATTAACAATTGGACAAAAAAGTGGTGGAACCGAAAATACATATACAATTGGAACTGGAACATTTAAATTAAATACTTGGTATCATATTGCGTTTTCTATAACAACTGCTGGTAATTGGACAATAATATTAAATGGAACCCAATTAACAGGAACTGTACAAACCACAAATTATTCATCTCTAGGAAATGGTCTGTCGATTGGTCATGAAAACAGTGGCACCGCACCCGTTTGGACAGGTTTTATAGATAATTTCCGTTATTATAATTATGCGTATGGGTTAACAGATTTACAGAAATTATACAATGAATTTGCTCCATATAAAACAATTGATATTTCTGGAAACGCAAGTTCCTATTCTTATTATCGATTAATTATAAACCAAATCAATGGCGGTTCAACAGTTCAATTAAATCGATTTGACCTATATGGTGAATATTATGCACCTTTTTATAAGAATCAAGTAGCTCCTTCAATATATACCCATTATACATTAACAAAACCAAGCGCATCAAATTTTACTTATGGATATGCGATTTCTGCGGATGAGAAAACAATGATTTTCGCAACAATCCTCGGCATTTATTATTCCAAATATACATCAACTGGTTGGTCAACGACTTATACATTAATAAATAATACTTATGCCAGATATGAAGGATTGGCATTAACCGCCGATGGAAATCGAATTATATTCCACGCTGGAGCTTCAGCAACCGCACTTTTAATTTATATTGCGACATGGAATGGAACAAATTATGGTTCGGTAACCCAGATTAATGATTCAAACGCACGCGCATATTTTGGTTTGGACTGTACACACGATGGTTCGAGAATGATAACAGTACTTGGCGGAACCTCAGTGTATTGGTCGGATTGGAATGGAACTAATTATAACGCATTAACAACGGCCAACATTAGTTCAGCAATTAAACCAGCATCAGTCTCTATAACACCGGATAAATCCAAATTGGCAATTCTGGGAACAACAACCGCATATATGTTTATATCTGCCTGGAATGGAACCAATTATGATAATCCAACAAGAATAATGGGAACAAGCAGTTATTCATTTGAACAACCTCGATGGAGTCCTGACAATATGACCATATATGTATCTGTTTGGGGAAACGCAACAGCATCATTATATTATACAACATGGGACCCAGATACAAATCATTACACAACTTTGACCGCAGTTCCATCAGCAACATTGGCAGTATCACTCGACGGTGGAGCATTTCAAATAAATCGAGATGGAACCCGATTATATTATGGAAATAATAATTCAACTATAATGTATATATTATCATTATTGCCATCACCAGCTCTCGCATATAATGAAAATAATAAACCAAATCGTTATAATGCCCAATATACATTCGCATTGCCATTACAGACAAATTTTACATCAAATTCTACAGTTATAACAAACCAATCGAGTTATACTTATTATAAAAATGGAACCTATCAGTTTTCAGCATCATCTACAGATGGAACCAATGATACATATAATGCGTTTAATTGTGGAAATACCAGTTATTGGTCGTCTGCTTATTCAGGTGTTTCGGGATATACGCAAGATCCTTATACGATTGAAACATCTGGAAACGCATATACATTCGATAGTGATATGTCAATGGTTCATTATCTAAGATTTGAGCAAAACGATACGTATGGAAGTTATATTTATAATTATGGGTCAAATTCATATAATGTGTCGATGTTTAATACAACTGGTGCTGGTAATGCGTCTAGTTCCGGAGTAAGTCATACAAGTCTTGGTGTATCGAGTCTCGTAACTACATCGATGATTAAAAACAATGTATATAAATATGGCAATTCGAGTATTTATTTCAATGGACTTCAATACGCATTATTGCCACAAACCACAATAGATACAACAAAAGGTTTTACAGTATCATTATGGTATTATTGTACACCATCCGCATTTAAAAATGGTGGTACATTGTTTTGTTTCGGTCAAAACGACGGAACTGTAAACAGTTTTAATTATTTTGGAGTCACTGTAAATGGATATATCGAGGCTTATACAAATTATTTGGGGTATTATCGTCAAAATAATGTTCTATTGAATCAATGGATTCATTTATGTGCGGTTCATTATGGAACCACATTTATTTTATATGAAAACGGAACACAAATATATTCAACTACCGCAATAACCGCATATACAAGTCAATTATATAAATCGTGTACATTAGGATATGGTTATTCTTATAAGGCAGGTCAATTCTTATTCACTGGATATATTGATGATTTCCGAACCTATAATAGAGCATTATCGCCGACTGAAGTTTCTATGTTAGCTTCTTATAACAATACTCAATTAACCGGTGGAGTATATCAAGGAGGTGGGCCATCCTATTATTATACAACAAATGTCACAAATATTGGAACAATTAGTGGTGAGTGGATACAATTAAAATTGCCATATCAACTTGTAGCAAGTCAATATAATCTAATGGTTCCTCAAGGTAGTGGAAGTTATACAAATGTATATCCAAAATCTTTTTATTTGGTAGGTTCAAATGATGGAAATACATGGTATTTATTAGATTATCGTCCGTTTTTCACAAAACAAAACACAAATGAATATACTGGAATTCAATTACCCCAAAACACAACTGGATATTCATATTATAGATTAATCGCAACTGGACTATCTTACGGTTTCACTGTATTTAAATTAAATCGATTTGATGTTTATGGAAATTATTTGAATCCATATCGAAAGATTCAATCGATAAGTTTCAAACAAAATTCGACATTTTCAGTTCCTTATACATTTTCGTTTGGAACTGGAATCACTGCGGATGAACGTCGTGTAGTTCACGCATTTGCGTCAAATAGTGCATATTTAAAAACATATACTAATTCTTGGAGTGCTTATTCACAAATTACAAACGCAAATCAAACCAGAACTGAAAATCTCAAAATAACCGCAGATGGAAATCGAGCGATAATACTTGCTGGAACATCCGCCACATCAAAACAGGTATGGTTTGCGTCTTGGAATGGTACAACTTATGGTGCGTTTGCGTCAATTGGAGATACCGCCACAAGAAATTACTATGGATTGGATTTAACACCGGATGGTTCTAGAATAGTAGTATCTGACTTAACCGGTTTAATTTATTGGTCAGATTGGAATGGAAGTACATATCCATCTCTCACACAAATTCTAGAAACTAGTACGGGTGCTGCTGGATATACATATAATGTTTGTATTTCTCAAGATAAATCCAGAATTGCGACTTGTGGAATAATATCTGCAACCAATTTGATTTATATTTATTATTGGAATGGATACAATTATGGAAAAAAAATACAAGTCGAAAATACAATTCAGGCAAATTGGTTAAATACAACATTCAGTCCTTGTAATCAAATATTATGGACAACCTGTAGCGCAAACTCAGCCAACACATTTTGGTATTCATTATATGATGAAACAACTGGAAAATATAATCCATTACAAGCTCTTCCAACATCTTTAATTCCCGTGAGTCAAAGTCGAGCATCCTATGTATTCAATTATGATCAATCTCGTTTATACGATGTTCATTATGATTCAACCACGGGAGGTATTGTATTGGATATATCCATTAATTATGTAAATCCAAATGCGAGTTTATCATCTTTTTATACATTGAATAGTGATACAAAACATCCATCATCGAATTCATTGAGAGATTCAAATACTGGAAATTATCTTTTAACATATACAGACGCGTCATTTATCAGCACATCTGTTGTAAAATATGGAGATAATAGTTTATATTTTGATGGTTCTGGTGGTAATCGTTCCGTATCGTTTGGACCATTAAAAAATTACGACCCTGTCAATCTAACTGTGTCTTCATGGATATATCCAACACAACTCGATTATTCGTTTAATAATTTTAAAACTATTTGGTCATTATCAACAACTCAAACATATTCAAATTTATCAAAAGGACTGGTTCTATATTATACATTTGACACTGCGGATAATGATGGACTCGTTGTATATAATACGGCAGACCCTGATAATAAAGATAATAATTTGATTTTATCAACGACTGGTCGTATTTCTACTACAACACCTTCTGTTGGAACCGCATCATTATTACTTGCGTCGGCATCATCACATTATGCGACAATGAGACAATTTACAACACCAGTTGATACACCGATTACATTCGCGTTTTGGTTCAGAGCAAACGCAACCGCAACCAATTCAGCATTTTTCGATTTCGGAAATGGAACCGCAACAGATAATATTATTTATGGAGTGAATTCAAATTATTTATTTGCTAGTATATATATCGAAGGCCAAAACACTGATTATACCAGTTTTTACACGACTTCTGTGAATACAAATGCTTGGTTTCATACAGCTTGGGTAATTCGTCCTAATGGACAATGGTTATTTTATTTAAATGGAGCACTTATTAATATTCGAAATACTGGAGGTGCTTATCCTCTTCCAATACTAAGAAAATTCAATTATTTCGGCAGAAGAAACGCTGGAACGCCTTATTTAAATGGAAATATCGATGATTTCCGAATGTACTATAGAGAATTAGATATCAGTGAAATCTCCGTATTAAATTCAAAATCAGCGGGTACAACATTCTCTCCAAAGTTAGAATTAAAGGCAAATTATTCCTATTATCAACTTGAATATACAGAATCCCCGAACACAACAACAATCGTAAATACATTATATTCGGGAATTGACCCTTCAAATAATTTAAACCGATGGAATCACTTAGCTGTTGAAATCCAGAACAAGACTGTAAATACTTGGTCAATTATTCTTGATAATAATGCTTATCAATTCACACGCGATATGTCTGGAAATTCTTTACCATTTGTTGAATTTGATAAATATGATACAAATTATATTGGGTCGAGTGATGCCAATGGAAATAATCAATTCACTGGTTATATTGATGATTTCCGTGTTTATAATGCGCCATTAAATCAATCTGATTTATCTTATGTGATTCAAAATCAAGATATTATTCCAAATCCACAAGTGTCCACTTTTAATTATAAACCTTTGAGAGCTTATTATACATATGATACATCGGGGTCCGGATTCAGGTCATTAAGTTCAAATTTCGCAGATAATATTCCAGCATATGATTTATCAGCGGATTCCACATTATTCACAAGTTCGGGAGAATTAATGGGGAATGGATGTTTAAAATTTAACCCAGGTTCGACAACAACTACAATTCCATTAAAACTCGGAAAATACATAACACCCAATATAAACTCATTCACACTATGTGGATGGATAAACCCAACAAGCTTAGTTGCTGGTGGAAGTACAATTTTTTCATTAGGTAATAGTTCCAACAAATTTATGCTACGTGCTTACCCATCATCGTATAATGTTACATCAAATCAAAATAATTCTATTAGTTCTGTGGCATATTATTATTCTTATGTTCCGGTAACTAGCGGTTATTCAACTACTACAATTAATGTAAATTCATACAAAATAACAGTATCATCAAATATATCACCATATACATATGCGAATGGTGATTATTATGTAACATCATCATCAATTGATACTAATACAAATATGCCAGTATGGAATATGTTTGTAAATCCAAGTGGATTTTGGGCAAGTGCTTATAGTGGTACTCAAGGATTTACGCGAAATCCATATACTTTGCCAGGAGGATTATATCAAGGAGGTGGTTCAACCGCTACATTTTTCACTACGAATGTTATAAATATCGGAACGGTTTCAGGTGAATGGGTACAATATCAATTCCCTGCTCAAATTATATTAAAACAGTATAATTTAAAAACACGTTCAACGTTAAATGACAGACGACCAAGAGCGTGGACTGTTATCGGTTCAAATGATGGAACTAATTGGAATTTTATAGATTCACGTTCAGCTCAAACAGCAAGAGCAAGTGCGGGTGTGTTAGAAAAATATTATACTTTCAACAACGAAACTCCATATTCTTATTTTAGAATCATATACCAAGAAACGCAAGGTGGAACAAATGGTGATGTTTTACAAGAATCATCTTTTGATATCATTGGTCAAAAACAAATGGATACAAACGTCTGGACACATTTGGCTGTTACAATAGATAATGCCGGATATTATAAAAAACGATGTATATATGTTAATGGAACAAATATTTCTGGAGCTGGAAAAGCGTTTATTTTCGATAATTGTGGCAATCTGTTACCTTATGTCGACCTCACTTCATTAACCAATAATTATATCGGTTCTGAATCCGATGGCACTTTTGCCTTCTCTGGATATATCGATGATACGCGTATTTATAATTCTCTCTTATCTGATTCTGATATTCTTACAATTTACAATAATCAATCTGTCAATTATTCCACTATCGGACAATCCAAACGTATTCAAATTATAGCTGACTCATTAATCGGAACAACAGGTACATATGAACAAACTGTAGCAAGTCCAAATGCTCCAAACGGACCAACCGGATACGGTGTTATTGGTCCTCAAGGTCTCTCCAACGGTAACTCAGGTGGAACTGGTTACACCGGATGGACTGGCGCATATGGACCAAGTCCTCAAGGACCCCAAGGTCTTCCTGCCAATTATGGATATATCGGATATAATGGTTATCGTGGTCCATTCGGCGCACTTAATTATTCCGGTGAAACCGGATTCCAAGGTCCAACTGGAATAACTGGATTTCAAGGACCAACTGGATTTCAAGGACCAATTGGATTTCAACAATATATTGCGGATTCTGGTGAGACTGGTCCAACTGGTGATTATGGTAATACCGGCAATACCGGTCCCAAAGGTTCTATCGGTTTCATCAGTGATACAGGACCAACAGGAGACACTGGAGACACTGGGTCAACTGGGTCAACCGGTGATTATGGTGTTCCAGGTCCACAAGGTATCATCGGTGATAATGGAGAACAAGGTTCTACTGGAAATACAGGTCAAACCGGAACAATGGGTTCCACTGGTCAAACCGGTCAAACCGGTCCAACTGGCTCTCCAGGTTCAACGGGTCAAACTGGTCCAACGGGTCAAACCGGTCCAACTGGCTC
>JACCEC011622566.1_pt1 | contig 22810 bp, 27 predicted proteins | sample 7450121 | NCBI WGS metagenome assembly JACCEC01 (sample SAMN15323455, study PRJNA562643) | freshwater metagenome | isolation source: river surface water | place: USA:Blue River Watershed | collected 2017-08-18 | reverse complement strand
CCCCAAAACCCCAAAACCCCAGCTAGGTTCACCGGAGGGTATTAAATAGGAAATTTAATTAAGGTTAAAAGCATTAATAAGAAGTTAATATTAAATATAGAAAAGAAATGAAGTTAACGAGTGAATGAAATTTGTTGTCAATTAATGTTTGAGAAGTCCGCCGAATCAAAGCTCGGCGGCACTAGATGAAAATGATTGAGTTGATACTCCGGATCATTGGTTGATCTCGGAGAACCAAGTGGCGCACCTGTCAGCAATATCGTTGGTGAAGTCATAGAGACCACCAACGTTCAACGCCGCCACATATCTGAGGTTACCGGGCATGCATTCGGCGAACACAAATTTTCCTCTCGCCTCCTTCCTCATCAGGACGCGATGCCTGTGGTAAGACTCCCAATACTCAGTCCCACCGATGAAGATAGTGCCATGACGGCACCTGTACTGTTCGATGGCACCGATGCCTTCGGTAAGGCATTCGTGGGCATCATCCACCCTGATCTGGCGCTCGACATCGCGCCTGAACCCGCAAGGGCAAGCAGCCTGACCGGCCTTTCTCTTCATCCCTATAGACGTAAGTAAACATTCAAATCTTACCCTTAACGAGGAGTTGCACCTGTAGATCAGCGTGCACGATCTTCCTCTCAACTCTTTTGCAGAGTTGGCCGAGGCGGTCGATGACGACCTGGTTCTGGAAGATGGGGGCAGGAGGGGCAACAGGGGCGTTAGCGGGAGCAGCGAAACCACCTTGAGGCTGGGCGATCATTTTTGGTAACTTTAAATTAATTATTAACTTAAAGTTAAGGCCTTATATAGTAATTAGAAGTTAATCGGAATTAACTTTAAGTTAATTAACTATTAAATAGTAACTTCTTGTTAACTTTTGATTAACTTAAATTGTGGCCGAAATTAATTAATAGTTATTATTATATTATCTATTAGTTCCGCCAAGATGGCACGCACCTCTGCCCCCAAGAAAGCCCCCGTCAGTGACACCTCCTCCAACAGGAGTGATGTCTCCAAGCGCTCTCAGCGCATTGCCAAGTAGTCCAAGGTGGACTACTAAGAGCCAAAACAGCAGCGCGGCCAGCGCAACAATTATATGGTCATGTACCCAGGGTACAAGGCGGCGGCAGACTACTACAAGAAGTTTGCCTACGGCAAAGGGTACAGCACACCCGAAGTGCAAAAAATTGTCAAGGAGCTACAGCGCCGCCTCGCCAAGAACTACACCGACAGTGTAGCGCGCGCCTTCCGTGTCTTCGTGGGCAAGTACACCGGCAAGCCAAAGCCGGTCGTGGTCGCCTCTGGCATTTCCGATAATGCCAGCGAGAACAGCTTCGCTGATGCTGTCAAGCACCAGCTCAAGGCGGCCCCCAAGAAGAAGTTCGACCCCCTCGAGGAGGAGCAGAAGGGGGACGTGAGTCAAGGCCAGGGCGACTCTTTCGGCGAGTCCGATGCCGGCTTCTTCCCTGGCGGGTCAGTTCCCGTCACTCCTGGGATTTGCAAGTCCCCTGTCATCCCCGGCAGTCCCAAGGGGAAGAATCATTTGGGGATCTTCACCCCCGACCTTGGTCGTTCTCCTCTGCCCCCTAACTCGTTCGTCCCCAAGTACGGGACAGTTGAGCACGACGAGCTTCAGGTGAAGCTCAAGATAGCGTACGAGCAGCGCATCAACAAGCTGCACAACCACTCGCCGCGCTCGCCTGGGTACTACAATGGTACCGCCGCCGCTATCCGTGCCCTGCCCTACCCCGCTAAGGAGGCTCTTCTCGGCTTCGAGATGTCGATGAAGAACACCAACTTAGCGGTGGATCACTTGGTGGACAACGCCACCGACAACCGTGAGGCCCTCCTCAACCTCACACACAACTATGTGTTCCTGGAGGAGAAGTGTCGCCATCTTCAGTCCACTCTGGACATGGCGCTCGAACGCATTCGCCGCCTAGAGCAGCATATCGACCTCGCAGAGGTCAAGAGGAACGCACACAAGTGCAGGCTCTATGCTGGCGAGTGCTTCGACTACGCCAAGGTGGTCCGCACTGCCTCACGGCTGTACTATGACAGCCTCCCCAACAGCGTGCATGTGAGGGATCACGCTGAGTCAATCCTCGACGCCGCCTCCTCCGCCTTCAACTTCCGCGTTGCAGAAGAGCAACGCATTTTGAATGAACGTGTTGGAGCGCCCATTGTTGGGGAGGACGGCATTCCAATCGTGTTCCCCGCTGCCGCCGACAACGCCTCTGACATCCCTCATCCCAAGTGAGACCTATGAGGGGTGATCAGAGATCACATCTAAGTTCTTTTCCGGCCTCGAGGTGGAAAGGACGTAGGACTTGTCATCTCCGCGCTGTTGCATTTGGTCAATGCCATCAGGGAGAACCTAGGTGACAAGCTGAACCTACTCCATCTCGCGCCATTATTATTCTTAACTTTCTTTTATAATAATATTAACTTTATCAACTTTCTTAGTCTCAATTCCTCTATCTATTAATATATCAAACATTAAATCCAATGGCTATCTTGATAGTATAGTCATGGTTGAGTTGAAGTAGATTGCCATCCTTATCAGTGAATCGGAGTGTCATGTTACGCAGTGATGAGAGATGGGTCTTAGTTGAATGTGTCTAGTCAGTGAGGAATGCCTACTGAGGCGATATCGTACCTGCTGGTCTATTGCGCGGCTGGATACCTATCACATCCGTACTTAGACCATCTGGTGTCCATGTCGACGATTCGGGCGTGCCTCTGATATACACATGCGAGTCCACAAACATCTGCGGGGTATTATGACAGGTTGATATCAGTGTGTCGAGATGGATATAGGTAGCATAGTCTGTATCCTCATTCGCTTTCTTCTATGCAGTGAAGAACTGGGTAAAGCCCGTATCAAACTCTGACTGCCACGTTCCGTCATCATTCACAACCCCTCCAAATAGTTTAGCAAGGAGCTTGGCTGCTTGACCCGTGCGACTACTAGAGAATGTGATATTGACTCGCTTGATGTAAGAGTAAGGACTGACATATGTATCGTCAAAGGGGAGATCGAGAATCGAGTCGGGATAGCGGAAGTGGAATGCGAACTTCTGAGTAGATGAATCGAATGCGAAATCGCTCAACCAGCTGAATACATACTGTACAGGTGAACCTATAGCCTACTCGTCCTCTGTGAGTGCCTAGCATTTGACCAACAAGTCCTTGATCCTATAGGCCATATCATTCGAGTTCTTGACGCCTTTGAGATAGATAGTCTTCTGTCCTACAGTGTACGACTTCGTTTTACGCATATCCTCTTCCCAGTACTGCCATTCTTTGGGGCGGACCGTTGGCGTGTACCATACATCAAACTTGACATTCACCTGCTCCTCCTCTCCAATGATCTTCTCGATCGAGTCATTGAGCGGAAAGTCAAAGTAGACCAATTTGAAGAAGGCATAGTCCTTGTTGAGCCGGGTGATATTAGAGTAGTACTGCTGGACATTGGGTAGTGACACTGGCTCGACACAAGTCTTCCCTGTGATGTACACTATCTAAGGTGTAGGATGCTCATACGTATCATTGCTCTTTGAATTAGACTCGAAACCTTGCATGATTATAATTATAACAATGGAAGAGACACTTCAACCCTTTTAAGTACTCGATAACAGACTGTAGTTCAAGACTCTTGAAGCAGGGCAAGTAGATGGAGTGAAATTGAATGATGAGGAGAGCGAATACTTACTGCCACACTTTCTAATGCTACTGGTAGGCAAGCCTGGCTCGGGCAAGACAACACTACTCAAACAGCTAATGACTAATCCTCAGATGTACTATCGCAAGTTCGATGATGTACTACTAGTGTCGCCCTCTCATGCCAAGATGGGAGTGAAGGTGAAGAATGAGAACACAACAGCGAACTTTGATCTCGATTGGATCTTTGAGAAACTCGAGAAGCTGAACCAAGATCAACTGCAGAATGTATTCGGTCACAAACTGAAGCTCACCGCCAAGGATCGCAAGAGTGACACTGGAAAACTACTTGGACCTACAACTGTCTTAGGCGACCAACGTAGCCGTTGGCTTCTAGGTGATATGTTTCGTCCATTACCAGGTCAAGTAAAGTAGGAGGAATCAAAGGGAAGAGGCAAGAAGGTCGGCGCTGGCGCAGCGAAGGCGAAATCAAAGTCGGATACTGCTGATCAAGTATTCATCCAGAAGAAGTATGATGAGCTGAAGAAGCTACCACGAGAGCAACAGGAGAAGACTCATAAGAACATCTTATTGGTACTCGATGATGTCGTGGGTGCAATCAAGAAGGCAGAGTACGATCCGCGCCTGGCACAGCTTGTAATGAACCGCAGACATATCGTATTCAATGGCACAATCTCAATTATAGTAGTCACGTAAAAGTATACTCTGGTCCCGGGCCGAATCAGATCGAATGCTAACTGGCTGATACTATACAAACTCAATCCTGTAGACTTTGAAACAGCTTACAAGGATGCGATTGTTATGTCAGTGTAGAAGTGGAGACAGCTACTAGACTTTGTCTACGGTACTGATGAGTACAGTAAACGAGATGGGAGGGTCAAGATGAAGGATGAAGAATAGGAATAGGATGAATACGGAGATGAAACGATGAAAGAGTAGCAGCCACAGAAGCATCACTTGTCAGTGAAGGAAGCAGCTACTTCAAAGAAGTTTGAGAATCTAGGTATCTGGGTTGAGTTGAATATGTACTTTAAGAACTTTAAACGAGTGCTGATATGATAATACAACACTTCATAAGAATAACGACGTACGTCTAGTCTGCGATACTGCCGCTGGCTCTTCGCCACCATCGAATGTGCGCACTGCGCTCTGACCGAAACTCACACGGCTGAGTATACCTGGTCGTGTACCGCTTCGCGATGCCTCTCTCATTGCTCTCTTTCTATAACTCGAGCTTCCATAGTCTCCCATGCCAGTGTCTCCGTCGTCCTCTCTCATGATGGATGCCATGCGTCTCTGTTGTGTCTTTGACATGGGAATAGTTCTTTCCATCTAAGTTCTATAGTCTCTCTTGATGGAATCGGCTGCGCGCGCCATAATAGACTTTGTAGTGTTCCTCACATTCTTTTGCTCTATCTTCTTTGCCAGCTTTTCTCTCTACTTCATCATGTATGCCAGCTGTAGCTTCAACTGAGTCTTGTACTCCTCTGACATACTTCCTTTCTTCTCTGCTACCTTTTACAACTTCTTCTACTACTGCCTGATCTCTACAATCTTCTCTTCTTTCTTTTCAATCTGCTCCACGGGGGCATTCTAAGCTTCCAATGCCGTAATTTCTGCCTTGCGCAAGGATTCGACTTCTGCGCGCAGTGCATCATACTTTAGAGTCTTCTTCACAATCTCTGCCTTTGGATCTTTATCAGCAGTAGTACTGCCATAGTCAAGACTCTTCTTCTTAAGATATAAACCCTTTGCCCAGTTCTCTCTCTGGAACGCAGTGGTTTTATTTTGATCTATGAGATACTAATTGAAAGCTCCAAACTTTCCTCCGATTGATGAAAGAGTTCCAGGCTTAACATCTCTGTCGGTACCAAACACAGGATCTTCAATATCAGCTTTAAGGAATGCTTTACCAACAGGATCGGTGTTGAAATAGTACTCTGCAGCTTTTGACGATCCTAATCCTTTAATGAGATCAACGACTTGAGCTGTCAGTGCTTTTTGTATCTATGCATCACCAAATTATGTATACTTTCGCATAGCTACAGTATATTTAGCAAGTGCTTATAGATACGGGCCTGTCGCCTTTTGTACGTTCTATAGTTCTGTCATGGTAGGATTGTTAGCTCTGCCTGATCTGACGTCTGAATCAACTGCCGGATAGTTTGCATCAGCAGTTTATCCAAGAACGATTGCATCTTCGTCCTACTCTTGTAACTCTTCAGCAAATGTAGAATCAACATCTGATAACCTGGCTGCAGGCGACTTGGTAAGATCTCCGGGCATATCTTCAACGCTTGATTTGGATGTGGGATTCGATGAGACACTTGAAGATCTTGCCTGAGATATAAACTCTCTCCTTGCGCTCTATCTGCGCAACTGAATAGTTCTGGATACATCCATCGGAGCAGGACTCCTTGCTCCTGCGCCCATAAAGTTCTTCTATCGCTGCGCTGTCTGTTCGTCACCTGCAAATCTACGAGGTTAAGGTGCTGACATTTTGACTTCTTCAGCTTTTGCGCCTTTATCAACAATTGCAGGAGCAGTCTGAGATAACTGAGTTGGGAGCACAGGTTACTGCATCTATGCTTCAGGTTGTCTCATTGCAGATTTCAACTGCTCGGGTCTAGCATTCTACTGTAATGCTATCATTGAGAGTGGCACAGGCGCCTCTGGTACTACTCTCTCAATCTGAGTTGCATTTGCAGGATTAGGTTATAACTGGTAGTTAACTTTGGGATCTTCTATGATCCTGGATAGTGACTTTCGGTTATTCTCATTGGCTAACATAGTGTAATTCACAGGAGGATCAACGATAAGTCTTGATATAGGTTTCGCATTATCCTCGCGCGCGCCTACACTGACATTTAACTTGGGTTCCATGATTTGTCGTTGTATCTCCTTGACGTTACCCGGATTCTCTTTTATATCATACATCATTTTAGGATCCATTATCTGTCTCTATAACTACAAGGGATTGTTTTCATTAGCGACTTATTGATAGTTAACTAAAGGATCTGTGAGTATCCTATCGATCTAAGTCTTGTTTGCAGGATTCAGTTGACTCTTATATTCAACTTGAGGATCTAGCATATTTCTTGTCAACTGTTTAACATTGGCTTTATTTTCCTCAAATTAGTAGTCAATAAGAGGCTCAGCGAATGTCCTATTGATCACTTTCTTGTTATTCGGATTTGCGGTGAACGAATATATAACCTCAGGATCCTGTATAACTCTTTCTGGTAGTTTTTCGACATTGAGAGGGTTACGTATAACACTGTATTGCATTTATGGCTCTGTTAACTGTACTGGAATAGTTGGCGCATTTGCTTGATTCTTCAAAAGGTTGACTCTCAGCTCTGGCTCGACCATGTCATATGCGATCACCTTCTTATTCTTGCTGTTCTCCCTGATCTTATACTCTAACGGAGGCATATTGACAACAGGTGCTTCACCTGCATAGCGTGCACCTCGCACATCCAGCTTATCAACCAGGAGTTCATCAAGAGTCACCTCACCTGCACGAGCTCTAAAATTGGGCCCTGCTCTCACAGGTACCTGGTAATCACCTTCTAGTTGGATGTCACCAACGGGCTGGAACCTTGCCTTTCTTGTATCGACCTTTATAGGTATGTCACCCTCCAAGGCGAGATCTGCCTCGGGCCGCAATCTAAAGTTCTGTCCCTTCTTAACGCCAACATTATACTCACCGTCGAGTGATATATCTCTGAGCTTGGGCGCACCTCTCATTTTGACTCCGATGGTCTACCCGTCGGCATTGTACTCTTGAATACCTTCGAGCTAGGCACCTTACGCGTTTGCGACATTCATTTTGATTCGCTGATTGGTAAGATCGAGTGGCTCATCAATCTATAGCTGTGCTTAGTCAGCGTTTCTAGTACCCATTCCAATCTTTCTACCTCTCATATCGACTGCATCATTAGCCTGGTAGTTTGCTTTATCTAGGTTCTTTAAATTGACATTCACAGGCCGGCCGTTCATATCAACAGTACCCTGGAACTTCAACTAATCCTGATTAGCAATGTTAAGATCGATAGTTCTCCCTGCTCCTCCAATTGTCAGCTTGATCTGCCTAGGATCAATCTCAAGCGGGATATCACCAGTGATACTTGCGGCGTAACCACCACGCGCAGGACCCTTCGACATGAGTCCTCTTCCACCACGCGCAGCGTATGCTTCAGGTGCCGCATCAACTGCACCAGCGCCGGCGTCGGGAGCACCGGCTATTACAACAGGTACAGGTGCACCTGCAGGCTGGAAACCTAACATGGGCTAACCCACACCCGAGTTCTAGAGCATCATAGCCTGCATTTCACTGGCTTTGGCCGTGTTGTATACACCGTCGAGATAGCTATCCTGCATTGGAAGAGTGAACGGCCCGCGATCGCTGATACCTGCCTACATCTTCATTTGCTTGAGTGCAACCTCTTCCGAATCCAAGATTGTCTAGCGCGGACGTATGACACTCCTGAATAGCTACTCCATTGCACGATCAATCTTTGGCTCAATCTTGTACCTTGGCCTCTTCTTCAGTACCGATGGTGGTATGTCTTTGTGCTTCTTAGTGAACTCTTTCTCTAGCATATTGATGCCGCGTGTCTCGAGAAATACTGGGAGCCACCCGTTCGGCGGGACAACCTACTTAACGCTCATAGTCTATTCATAGACATCGTCATCTTTTGGTACGCGGATTCCACGGAGGATTCTATTACCTATGGCCTTCTCCTCCGCCATGACAGGGTCATCCTTAAAGATAGGGTTATCGATTCCGCCCTTGTTGGACAATTCTTAGAGCATTAATAACAATTAATTATAAGTCACTTGCCCAGAGTTACAATTTGTAGATCGGGCCTGATATACACTATAAAGTCGGCGCGTAAGTAGGTGAGCATGTAGCTCGTCTTCTCGGACCATTTGCCAGATGACGCCAGCTGGATGTAGAAGGGGTACTGTGATTTGCGACCAGTGATCATAGTTCTATCAGTACCCAACTCCTCACCTTCAAGTGAGATTCCATACTGAGAACGACCGACGAGTGATTGTTTATTTACAAACTACATCAGAGTATTCATCGAATCTGAATGATTAGTGCATGCAATAGCAATAGGATCAAACTGTTTGTTGTACTAATCACCACACCAGTTATGTGAATGGATCGCACCATCAGTTGTTGGATCATGCATCTTATTCCATGCCTTGTACAGTTCAACAATATATGGTAGGTGGCTACCTTCTTTAGATGTACCTGCTTCACCTTCAATAGGCTACTATGGGATGGGGGTAGTTCCATTCATGAGGTACAAACTCTTGATATTATGAGAAACGAAATGCAATTTACGAGCGCACGGCGAAGTCTCAAAGTGATTGTACATGAATAAGAAGTGGACCGAGTTGATAGATTTCAGATTCATTGCAATATGACTCGTTGACGGCACTGCTGTTCCGGATATCAACTATTGAGGGGCAGCATGGAATGAATTGCAATAGATGAATAGACCATGATCAGCAACTGATGCTTCAAGAGTTCTATGGATCTCCTACTCGAATGTGATGAGGTTAGTCAACAGATTGAATGAAGTGATCTTGTATGTCCTGGTACCACCATCGGCAATGTTGAGGTTAGAGTACAGAGCGTGTGGATTCAGTGTTATTTCGATATCAAGCGGAAGGAGATTCAAAGGAATCAATTTCTTCTCAGGCATTAGCAATCCGAGAATACCCGAATATATAGGAATACAGAACTACATCTTAGTTGATGTCTAAACTGCTAAGCTTGTATCAGCTAGTTTGGTTGTAGAAACTGGAACTCTTCTTCCCGATTCATGATAGGCAAACGAGAATGGAGTATAGGTCTTTGCAGCCTCAGTACCAGCGACGAACTAGTCATTACCACCAGCGGGTGATCCCAGCTCAGCGAATCTAGTAACATCATTGGCACCAGGCCTATCGAATGCACCTTTTGCATCAGTATCATTTTTTGCAGCGTTAGTAATCTCGGAAACGTTATTGAAAGCAGTTTCTCCAAAGAGTGAGTATTCAGATGGGCTAGCACCCTGGTAAAATGAGTTGAAGAGTAATTCCCTCTATCCTACATACGGCCTCGATCCATTAAATAGATAGTTTTATCCATCAGGTGTCATGATAGTACTTTGCACTTTGTGAGTAGGGAACCCTTCCCAGTGATGTAGTACCGCCTACTCGGGCGAGTATATCATGTCATTGATCATAGCTGCTACCACGTCATAGTTCTCAATCCTTTCCAACTCCACACCTTGCGATCTAATGACCATTCTCTGAATGAACGAATGAGCAGATCTGTCAAGAGTCTTCACTTCGTTAGCAGCAAGCGTAGTCTCTACTGTAAACTGCAGATATGTAGAGTAAGGGTCGAGGAATCCATTTCCACTCAGCAAGAACTTTACCATGTCACCGCCCTTGGCTCCATTGACTGCAGTCTATGGTTAGTACTTGATAAGAGTGATAGTGTTCTCAATAGCCTGAGGTTTGATGTCTGTGTAGTTGAGAGAGTTAGGTACAACTGTATCGATAGTGGCCATCCGCGGTATTCGTAGCGCCGATCAATTAATTAATTATAATCAATTTATTTATTCTGCAATTTATGGACGGAGTAGGATCGTACGAGCACCGCGCATCGAAGCTTAGAACTAAACTATAATCAAAAGTCAACGCGGCCCGTGATCAAGAGTTTGCCAGTCTCAGTTAAGGATTGAGTAAAGACGAGTTCTGGAAGAGATACGTTAAAAATCAGAATGACGTGATCAAGTTCTATAAGCTATACTATCCCGAGTATCCTGACCAGCTCGTTGATGCGATAGCGAAAAGAGTCGAGTAAATAGTGGCAAAGGCATAGTCAGGATAGAGGCTGAATACTACAGAGATGGAATACTTCACAAAGAAGGAAGGAAACACATGGGACTATGAAAAGGAGATCCTAGATTAGCAACTCGCAGGCAAGATATCTATAGCAGCAAAGAAACTTGAATAGCTCATGAACGAGTGAGTGATACAGTTATAATTATATTAATGTAACAAGTTAAACAAGTTCTCGAAGCAACAGCCCTTCCTGATGCTGCAGATACTCATTTTGCAGCTGTCGCATCTGGCTAATTGCCAGTCTCATCAATGGTTAATCGTGCATCTGCATTCTATAACCTAGGGCGTATGCTTAATGCATGTGACGAGGTCGACCTATACGTTACCATGCTGAACCAGGGCAATCTACTCGATATCGAAGCTGAGATGAGGAGACAGGATGCTATAGGGGATAGTGGGTAGTATGGCAAGTGGCAGAGGATAGCAGACGCTATACTCAGAATTGAGGACAATAAGATGTTTCGCCTACTCCGTGCCTCCATATTTTAGCCACTCTAGCAAGTAACACTAGAGAGTATACAGCCATTGATCACATAGGCAAAGCAAGCAATACTCAGTGAAAACGGCGTACCGGCCGGCGTCGACGTAGATGACATTTCATGGGATGCTGTATCTTTCAAGATAGCTCCATCATGTGTCGAACTATTCTGCATTCGCTATCCCGATGCACTTGCTAAGCTCACCCAACCAGAGCTGAGCATATTAGAGCAAATCGAAGATACGTGCTCCCAGGCGATCACTGAAAAGTGTGCCGAGTATCGAGCAAGGAGTGAAACCCAAGAGGATGAGTTCATACCAGATATCACTCTGTACCTTGAAAACTCAATAGCTGGCAAGTATGACCCTGATCGATCGGTCCGCGTAAGAAAGACATCCAAGGATGTATTAAGGAGATACATTGATTCTATGTAATCTCTATTTGCTGCAGGACATATTCCAGGTACTATACCACCCAGTAAAGTGTTTGCGTGTCACGATATTGTCAGCGCTACCGAACTACGCGGGGCCATAATGAGACTATCCGAGTACCAGACCACGCAGCAAGGTGACATACTCAACAACTAGAATACATACAGACGAGCACAACTGAACGCCAATGGTGCCCCCGGTGATACAGCAACCAAGTGGACAGAGGCACAGCGAGTATCTCTATTACTCAAGAAGAACATAGACAGCGGGTTACGCGCCGGTAGCAAATCAATAGGAGCCTTGTACAAGTAGCCCATGCGTGATTATGCATAGCAGATCAGTGGAGGAGCTAATACACTCGCTGATCAGGTCGATGTTAACGCTACTGGAGAGACCCTACGTATGACTCATGAGGAAGACGAAACTCTGAGACAACAACTATCGGTGATGCTGGCATGTTTGCGTATCAGATGTGATGCTATACAGGCGAGTGCATGGGAACTGGTAACAGATGAAGACTTTGATCACATAGAGATAGTCAAACACATGTCACAGGTGACCGGCATGAACACTAGCGATGAGATATATAGAAACGCAGTCGTACTAGAGGAGACATTTATGGGGGGTCATTAGACTCAGAAGTTTGAAGGCAAAGCTCTACCACCAGATCTAGAATAGCTAGTCACATACACTATCCAGGGCCGAGTTAAGCAGTTACTGAGGGCAGTACCACTGTTCGCTACAGACTTGGAAGAAGGAGGCATGCTAACAGAGAAGGTCACAAAGTGTGCATTCATGGCATCGGCCCTGAAGCAGAGACTATCGATGGAGATAACAGATAGATTCATCCGAAGAACAGCAATAGCCGCGAGTGCTTATTAACTTTAATGATAATACTACTTATATATCAATCTTGCATCTTTTCGATTCCGTCACCATTGTTTACTGCTGGCCCAGGGCCACTGCCGCCGCCCATTATCTACTAATACCCAGAGTTCATCCGATCCCTGAATACATCCGCCGCGTTGCCCATTGCGGGAGCCATGATGGGCATTTTCCTCTGAAGCCAATCACTCTTTGCAAATCTTTGGATTCCTCCGTATGCAGCATTAACGCCTGTGCTGTACATACGATCCATGACACTTCTTCCGAGCGTGCCTGCTTTCTCGTCACCTCCAAGTGCATTGGTAAAGTAACTACTGATACGTGAAGCAAGAGGAGACGCAACCTTGTTGAGGAGGTAACCGCCTGCACTTTTGAGAAGAGAACTACCCATGGCACCTAGTGCCCCCATAAGGAATGACATTTAATATTATAAGTATAAAGTAAGATCAAATCATAAATCTGTCCATAGGTTTGACTTTGAACATACCTTGCATTCTTGCATACTATCTCCCCACTGCACGAGCACGCTCGATCGGTGTTACTGTAGGCGCACGCGAATAATGAGGATCCAACTTCTACTATCTGATCTTACCAGCAACACCGCGCTGTAATATATCGAATCGCCGCGAAGGGTCCTGCTCGGCAGCAGCTAATACCGAGAGCTGTTCATTTGGCTGTGGTCCGTTATAGGCGCGAATTGTGGCTGCTTGTTCTTCGAATCTTCCCTTTCCTGAACCTGCCTAGAAGTTCCACAGCGTCTCTTTGATATAATCAGGTTCTACAAACTTTGTGAGCTTCCGCAGGAATACCTCTGCAGGATGACCTCCCTCTTATCCAGCGAATGCTTGATTGAACATTCCAGCCTTGTATGAGATAGGAATACCGTTGCGTGCCATCTCTCTCTAACCTGCTGTAGCAGCCTACTGGAATGCAAGTTTGGTAAGATAGATCGTTTTCTTAGCTTCCTCCAGACCCTGCTACCCTGTCGCAAACAACTTACTGGCTGCTTCGACTGAAGACATGGGTGCCGTTGCCTTCTGAAATGTACCCACCAGTGTATCACTTGTTTCAATTGTCGTGCGCTCACGCTTAGGAAACTTGATGAACTCTGCTACATCCTAGTTGAAGAAGTTGGGCAATAGTGATGTAGCATCAACTTTTGGGTCTGCCTCTGCTTGCTTCATATGGCCCATATCCAAGCCCTGTGCCAGAGTAAGTTGCGCTTGTACGTTACTCAGCTGACCCATAGACTGCTCGAGATCACTGAAGGCAGCAGGCTGTATATTAAAGAGTTAGTTCATTTAACTTTATAATTATAAAATGAATCTGCCAGGTGTTTAGATAAACCCAGGGGTCCGTACAGTGTACCAGTCATCATTCAATGACTACAGAAGGGAGCTGGCATAGAAGGCAAAGACTGGTGCCGAGTATGACGACAAGATAGGAGCAACGTCTGATGTGTTAGGTCAGGCTGTCTATGACAGGGATGTGTAGTAGACCAATTTAAAGAAGAGCGAGAATATGGCAAAGTACTTGATGACGCTAGGCGAGGCGGCAGCTGGGCGTGGAATCAACAAGTCTGTTCAATCACCTGCAGAGCTATAACAACTGAGACCGTAGAACCCTCAATTCTTTGGCCTGGGTAGAAAAGATGCGATACCGTATCAGAAGGTTATCAGCGATGGGTAGAATCTCAAGGCTATACTGAAAGGTTTCTAAGAGGTACGTGGCCTTGACGGCGTACTCCCCGATGATGCAGGAAATATCATATCACAGGCATAGAGGAGAGCAGGGTTAGTAAATGAAGCATTCAATAAACCTAAGAGAGAGTCCATCTATGCCGGTGTGCCTAAAGACGCAGCTATCAACCTATACTAGATCAAGTTGAGGAACCAGAGGAGGGACAGTATGTATGCGTTCTATTGAGAGAATGCATGGTTTGATTAAGTGTATCATACGTTAAAGTGTAACATAGTTATCAATGGAAACTTTCACTCTTATAATCTTTAATGGAAAAACTTAAGAAGGCAGTATTCTCTATAGGACGAACTGTCAAGGGTAAGCCATGGTCCATGGATGATATAGAGTTCATCCATAGATATGCAATGAACCCTGATGGCCTCATAAATAGAGATCTTGAAAAACTTGCAGAGGGGAAAGACTGTCTCTTGAAAAGGCAGTTCTATAACAGAACTCATGAAGAGATCTACAACAAAGCAGTAGAGGTTTAGAAGTATATAAGAGACCAGCAGAAGGGGGAGGATAAGCTGAAAGCGGCTTAGGAATTTGAGAAGAGGAAGAAGGGACGAATAGGAAAACAGCAGATGAAGGCATTCGAAGTACAGATAGAATATTACATGAAAGACTTTGATGATGGACTGAGATAGTTAACATTACTGTATGATGATATATCATATGGCCAATTTAAAGGGATCGATTGGCAGGTTGCCAAAGTCAAGATAGATGATGCAAAGATACTACTATCGAGAAAGATTGAGATATTGGAGAAGCATAGGGAGCTCGAGAGTGGACAGATTACCAAAAAGGAGTTTGACAAGTTTCTCAGTGACTTCAAGGCGGCACATGGAGATATCAAGATTTCAAAGGCAGATCTTAACTACATAAAGAACTATGACGAATACAAATCGAAATAGGAAGAAGACAAGGTTGTGAAACGATCTCTACTTATGGATCTAAAAGATTAACGAGATCCTATAAATCCTCTAGGCACTATAACATCGTCACAATACAGTCAGCTCAAGCAATTCAAAGAGATAATCACCGAAGCCATAGAGGGCGCTTACGGTGAAAACGGGAAGGAATTCTATGAAGGATTAAAGTCATTGGCGGAAGAACCTCAGTTCACAAACTTTCAATAAGCTTATGATCTCATACTCCCAAGATAAGAAATGCGAGCTATTGTCGATAGACTTATTCTAAGAGTTGGATAGGACATGGGGAAGGATAAGAAGAGTGTATCAGCTGCGAGAGAGTTTGTATTCAAAGATATCATACCCAACTATGAGGATATGAAGATTGTTGATATTGAAACTGGAAACGAGAGGGCTCCGAGCGCGATCGAACCACCTACTAAGAGTCAGAGAGTTGAAAACTCTAGACAGCCTACACCTACACCATCACGTGCACCTTCACCTCCGCAATCTCGACAACCCTCGCCTCCGCGTGGATAGTAGAATATCATAGAAGAGATAAAGGAGATGGTCAGGGAAGAAGAGCAGAAGCCAGTGATACCAGAATATGTACCGCTAAGTAAAAAGTACCCAGCCAAAATTCCAATGACACCACGAGTTATAATTGATGAACCAGCAAAACCAATAGAAGCCTTTACCAATATCAAGCCTAGATAACCTGTATACAATCAAATCGAAAGTGAGATAGAGATCTCTGATTTCAGCGAAGTTGAATCATCATACGGAGGCGAACCGTAAGCTACCATAGCCGATATGATCACTGCCAATATACAAGCACTCTCCGGAGAGAAGATCATGACAGCAGAGGAAAGGGTGGCGCGCATGAAAGAAATAGAAGGAGAGTTTATGGAGCCAGGATAGTCGTATTCTGACAAAGTAATTGAGCACTACTTCAAAATCCTTAACACGTGCAGTATGAAACTACAAGCTATAGACTCAGAAAGGCCCAAGGTCGGTTTCATCGATCCAACAATGTTTGGCTTTGTTAGATCAGTAAGAAGTCAGCTACTCGGATCACAATTTGTAGATGACCAACGGAAAGCATTCGTATAGGATTACGGGTTCAATCCTGACATCCTGGCTATTGCAGTATAGCAAAAGGCATAAGGACACTTTCTCTTGGCTATATATGATAATATTAAACGCACAGCACTGATATGCGATTCAATCCCAGGGGGTATAACACGAATTGACGTATGGGATAATAAGACTTTGTATGTGTACCTACTTGGATTCTTCGGTGCTAACACAACTATCAAACCAGGTGTTTTTAAAGCAAGACCTTAGAACGACTCATTCAACTGTGGGCCTATAGTTTGCGAATGGGCTAAGAAGCTGCTGCTGGGTGCATCATACTAAGAGATGGAGAAACAATCAAACACTGAAGAGTACTGCCAAGAGTTGAGGAACTCTCAGTAGTATGAGTTAGTAGATATCAAAGATATCAAAGAGTTGAGACTTGCAAGGGCATAGTTAGAAAAGGATCTGCTAGATATATCGATGATCGATGTAGAGAAGACATTGAATCCACTGAAAGATATGAATGCCAAAGAGTATCTAGATGCCTTCATGGAAACCACAGGGATACAACCGGTAGCTGAAAAGACTAGAAGACCGCTAACCGGATTTAAAACTGTTAGATATGATAATGGTCAGTTTGTGCTTTAGAGAGATGCAAAGAAGGGTGTGAGTATACGGAGTGTATCGAAAAAGATCAAGAAGCTTATATCAAGGAAGGATATACCTAAACTGAAAGCAGATATCAAATCTAAGAAGATTAGATTCAAACTAAAGTCAGTACCATCTACTCCTAAGTACAAGGTCAAGAAGAAGAAAGAAAAGAAGGTGGAGATACCTAAAGAGCCTGATGACTTTGATTCATCGGCTGAGATGGACGACTATCGCAATATGATGAAGGATGAGATAATGGAGAATGCGAGGCCATTAATAAGCGATGATGAAGATACATACTCGATGGCAGAAGATTAGAAATCACCCGAGTATAATAGAACTGAGTACCAGCCAGCTTATAATTAAGAAGAAGATAAAGAAGAGGAGGAAGACGATATGAGAACACGTTCGGGAAAGGGTAGCGGAGGTGAACCTGTAGAGTCCAAACCTAAAAAGGTGCGTGCACCTAAATCAAAGCCACCTACACCTGTAAAGAGGAATACCCGATCATCCAGCAGGCAGAGCCAGGACAGTTAAAGAGATGCATACATGGAGGATGTTAGATAGCTCGAAGAAGCGATTCAATCGCAGCGATAGGAAAGATCCTCAAGTAGATAGCCCACACCTGCAGCTTCCCGGTAGCCATCACCACCTTAATCAAGATAGGCTTCGCCGCCTCGGTAATAATCACCTCCAAGGGAGTAATCTCCTCCAAGAGAGGAGCAAGGAGAAGAGGAGAATAAGGGAGAGTAAGCGCCTAGAGAGGGTAGAGGAATCAGAGGTCTGAGAGCCCCTAAAGTCAAACATGCCTATATGGATTGGTCACAGCACAAAGGGCTCCGTGGCCTATAGATGATGAATCCGTACTATGGGGAAATGTTCTCGGACCACTACAAGACACAGCTTAAGAAGGAACATATATACGGTATTGAACCATACCCACCCAAGCACATTTACGGAGGTAAAGAAGTACAGAAGGCAGTCAAATAAGGTATCAGAGTTGCTGCCGGCTTCCCAACGAATATGAAAGGCTAACGTGTAGATTCTCATATACGTTAGAATGCAGTTGCATCTCTAAGTGAGATCAATCACGGACTCAATGATATACAACATGGTTTATCGGGCTTGTACAAGACAGGCGGAGGAAGCCAGCAGTCAGAGACAGGAAGGAAAGTATTAGCGAATCTACAGAAGACACAGACTCTTGGCGCAGCGATGCGATAGAGGATGAAGGTAGCCATAGCAGGCACAGTTGAAGAAGCAAAGAGAGCATTCCCATCAATGGGAATGGAAGCTAAGGGATAGAATAGAAGGCCTTGGGCTAGAAGACCAAGATGATTAATAGTATTAAATTAAAGGTATGAACAGCACCACTATGGAGAACATGTTCCGCGATGGAGTCATAGCATAGTACAGAATGATTGTACTTCAGGCATACTTTGGGTAACTTGCGCAACGTGAACACTGGAGACTAGAGCACGAAGAGGGAAAGAATGATGTCGAGTTCGTAGTGCAATGTTAACTCTGCGGTGAGAATACAATGTACTGTCGTCAGCTCCCGAACTTTCCACACACTTGCCTATCCGACGCATGCATTAGGCGCCAACTATCCGCCTATGCCCCCATACTTTCCTCACTTTAGGATTCGCTGTGACTACCATAGTTTATATTATCTAATCAATCTTAATCAAACTTAAATCTCTTATCGTTCATATCATCCGGATCACCCAATATAAGGTCCGCATCTGCGCGCGTGCGTTTCTTCTTGAGCAACATGCCATCGAGGAATTCGTCTTCACTTGTAGGATACAACTTCATCGATTCTATATGAGACTTGAACTCATCCGGCATGGATCTGGCCATCTACGCGGTCTGTGGAAACGGCTCATTAGGCTGCTCATCCGACTGATTGAACAAGCTTTCATGCTCGTGGAGGTCCTCGTACGGGTCTGTGATCTCTATCTGAGTGAAGGAGAACAGCTTCATTGTGGGATCAGCAAGATATCTTTCTATCTCAGGGTTGAGTACTTTCTTAGTTTCGTCCACCTCCCACATCAACTTCGCAACAAAGTTACTACGCGACTACAGATAGTAGTACTTGATAGGCTATGGAATCTGCGAATCTTTGATAATTTCAGGCTGAAAGTCTGCCAGTTTGCTACCGATAGTAAGTATGAACTATACTATCAATTGGTGGAACTGTCCCACTGCAACAGCAAAGTTGGAAAGATATTCAGTGTCACTGAGATCCGGCTTCATCATAGTATCCTCAGTCTATCTAATCAGCTCATCTACGCGGTCTTTGTTGCTTAAATAGAAGGTGCCAAACATTGTTCTCTTAAAGTCGCCTATGACCTTATCCATGTAGCCACGGAGACGCTTGTGGATATACATGTTAGTTAGGTCTTATTGAAAGAGTCCGAATGCAAACATGAGATTGAACATTCTAACAAGCCTGTTAGGCTCTGATTCAAATCTCGGGTCAAACTGGAGAAGGTTTGTTCGCTGAGGGTGCTCCGTTGGTACCTTACCGTGCATCTTTTCGAACTATCCCATCTTGAGAGGTATGATATAGAGGCGGCGGATAGCAGCATCAGCTGACTATTGATTGTACTTTTTCTAAGTACGCAAGACAGTCAGGACCTCGTCGTTACTGGTGATCATACAAGGCACACCTTCGCTAACGTTTTCAGGGTGCAAGTTCTTGAAATCAATCTTGACAGGTGCCTTGAAATCAAGCAGTGCCTTGTACTGGTTACTAGCAAGCATTGACGTGTCGAACTCTTCTATAGAGAAGAGAGAACTTTGCAAAAGCTCAGGGTTCTGAAACTTTGAGTTTGCTAGATACTTGTAAGTCTGAATAACGCTTGATATGGCACTCACTATCAGACTCTTGCCTGTGCATGCGCCTCCATATAGGAGAAGATGAGTGTGATTGTTAGTCACTGACTCTTCTTCTCTCATGCATGTCCGTGCGAACCAGCGACTCGTCATCAATAGGGGAAATAGGAAGCGATAGTCAAACAATAGACCATCGATAGGCTTCAAAGCATGTATATCCAGCCGGAATATCCCATTATAGGGATGTGGATGTACAAACGATAGTCCAAAGTGTTATTGAAGGAGAAGTTGAATCTACTTGGTAGTCTTGTCACATATACAGCGGTTCAGCATCGAGCGTCTAGTGACTGGATCCATAAGCTCTTACACTTCAGCAGACTTGAACTTGTAGTCCTATAGGGCCATATTGTATGCATTCTCGCCTGCCTTATATGACATCTCCTTCAAGTTAGTTTATCGCATGTGCTTGCTAAAGTCGTGAGGTTTCATGTTCATGACCATTGCCATATAAGTGTTCTAGTACCGGAGAGGCATCGCAAGGATGTTGTCAAGAATCTGTGTAGTGAGGCACTATATCCTCTCCTTAAGCTTTGCTACTACATTATAGTCAAGCTTTACCTCCATCTCTTCAGGGATAGCATCGCACTTGTGTGAATAGTTAACTAAAAGATTCTGTGGGATGACATACAGAGTCTATAGATAGTCAAAGAGTGACATATCTTTTGTAACATGAGGCACGACTGCATCGAGTGTCACAACCTCTTGGGAGAACAGCTTGACACATTCCTATATCAACTGATCGAGGAGATGTCTAGGAGCGAATCCGTTGATTCTGAGATGCACACCATGAGTATGACCCTGTGCATGAGGATAGTGAAGCTTGAAGAGATACAAGGCGGAGACAACTTTCGAGTAGAGTTTACGGATTGTGGTAATCTGAGGGAATCCTGGCTTGCAAGTGCTGCTGAGCTTGAATATTCTGAGACCGTACCCAAATGTATTGCTATCAGTTTTACGCTCGGTCATAACATTGAAGATCTTGTTACATAAAGCTGTCATCTTCTCAGTAGGCTCGCGCTCCTCTACTCCATTATATATCATACGTTCATCGCATAGGAGGGTATCCGTTTTGTTCTCTTCTTCTTGCGCGTACATTCTCACTTAGTATTAATTAGTATTAATGATTATATTTTAGTCTTATACGCAATTATCTCAATATAAATCTTCTTCATGATCTTATTCCTTATTAGTATTAAATATAACAGATGGAAGATAACAGATCGGTGAGCGAACAGCAAAAGGTCGGGAAATCACTCAAGAGCAAACTTATCAAAAAGCTGGGTAATCGCCCACCCAAGATGGAGGTTGATAAGGACTATGAGGATACGAAAAGAAAGTATGCCAACGCTATTGCATACCTCCTCATCAAAGGAGTGAAGTAGAGTGAACTTAGAGACTACTTCAATGCGTCAGAGGAGAACCTGAAAAGATACAACAGCATCAAGAAGTTCCGCCAGTCCATCATCGATAGCAGACCCAAAGCTAAACAGTGGGTTGATAAGCCTTTCTATATCGGCCTTAAACTCGGAAGCCTCGAAGCCTCTCAGGATCAGCCATGCGTGACCCTGATGCTGGGTGAGTGTGCATTCAAGCAGACTACATCCGCCGTGTCATCCAAGTGGGAGCTTGAGGGCTACATCGACACCATTGCCAAGATTATTGAATCTGAGAAGATCTGGGCTGACCCTGACATGGCCGACTTTGATACAGGTGAGAGAGAAGATATCTCTACTAGATACATCAAGAAGAAGCCAGCTACGCAGGCCAAGTAAACAGACTCTGACCTTATCAAGCTAGAGTCTGAGTGATTAATAATATATTAATTTAATGAATATAAGTGGAGTATTCGGTGGATTCGATCTTACTAGTGTCAACTCGGTCAATAGGCGATAAGATAAGACTTAGAGAAAGTTTGATGATAGAATTACGGCATTGGAAATCGCAGGTGGGGGGATGACATAGGAGGCCGGAGATCTAAGATATCTGCAGATAGCAACAGCAGAGAGTGACTATGCGTCGTTATAGACATTGAGCGGGTATACAACAAAGACATACGCTGATGATAGATATCTATAGTCATCAGCCCCACTCAATACCCTTGGCATACCCACTGGAAATATCAACATGAATGCCTATGGAATATTCAATATGGGTGATCCAGTAGATGGTATAGCAGGAGCAGAGAAATACGCAGCATCTAGATCGTATGTACTCACATAGGTAGCGACAGTTAATCAATTGATAAACGATTAAAACAATACGATATATGCATTGGATTAACAAGTACAGTCTCTCAATGACGTCGTGACTACTCTAGATGGTACAGTTTCTGGATTATGGAGGGCCGCTACTGTAATAAACTTGCCCTCATTCGCTTCAGCTGTAAATCTTGCATCATATATGGCTGATTTGGTGAAAGATGTAGACTTTTTCGGGTATGGAACATCAATAGAAAACGTGGGAATAGACAATAACGGTACACAAATGTATCGGTGCTTCTTGATTACGGTGCCTGATCCTGGATTTGATATACTTCCAATGTTTCAAGAAGAGATTAATGCAGGCACAGACACAGGATAATTCAGAACTCCGAATAATCTGCCACCACATACAATTGCATCTACGATAGCAAAAGCTCCTGGAGTAGGTGTATATACTATATGCAAGAGAGCGATCACTGCAAATTACAGAACTAGCTTCTTAGTTGTAATAAGAAAGGACTAAAACGCCAATTACCCAAGTAAAGTATTCATTAATTGGGTGAAAAGAAATGTTTGATAGGATAATAATTAGTCTTAATTCACATAATTCTCTAAATCCGAACCTCTTTAATCCGTTCATTGCTATTATCGCTACTTCTGCTGCGTTTGCTGTGTCCATCGTGTATAGTTTTACCTCTTGCTCTAAAATGTACTTTCCTCGATCTATCTGAGTGTTCAAGGCTTATCTGCGACTCGAGTTCGATATCTGGTATGCAACCATAACAGTTTCCCCTAAATTGTCAAATTACGCAACTGTTTCTTTACATGTCTTCACTAAAATTTGAAAATTCCAACAAATTAAGATATTTTTGCGCCTATAACAATTTAGATCACTCCGTTGAACCTAGCTGGGGTTTTGGGGTTTTGGGG
>JACCEC011913312.1_pt1 | contig 22812 bp, 12 predicted proteins | sample 7450121 | NCBI WGS metagenome assembly JACCEC01 (sample SAMN15323455, study PRJNA562643) | freshwater metagenome | isolation source: river surface water | place: USA:Blue River Watershed | collected 2017-08-18 | reverse complement strand
TCGCCCAACTAAAAACTGGTTTTTTCCTTTAGAAAGGAGTGTTTTCTGACTAAATTTGGTTAAAAAGTGTTTTTTGTTAGAATGATTTTTCAGTTAAACGAGAAACATAAAAATTATTAATTACTGCGTGGTTAGAAGCATTTAACCCTGTAGCTAAACGATCTTTAACACGTGTAATAATACGTGAAATTAAATAAGAATAAGCTTGTTTAAATGCTTTTTGTTGGTAGAAACCAATTGTATCATCACGGAATTGATCTAATAAACCAATACGTTCGTTGTGAACATTTAAACAGTTTTGAATCTCTTGTGATGCTTTTACAACACCTTCTTCACGAATTTCTTTAGCTTTTTGACGTGCTGCTTCTAATTGAGTACGTGCAAGATTTAATTTTTCTTGAGCTTCAATAGCTCGTTGATTTGCTTCTTGTAAGTTATTAAGAATCGTTTTTTTACGATCTTCTAATAATTGAGTTAAATTTCCACCTACAAAAGAAACAGCTACTGCAATAACAACAGCTAAGTTAATAATATTTGTTTCAAGAATATTGCCATTGAATCCAAATCCATGGCCATGTCCAAGTGCAATATTTTCAATAATATCGAACATCATAAAAAAAGGTTATAAATTATGATTAACTTTAAAAAAAGTTAATAAAAATCTGTGAAAGTTAATTCAAACTTAACCGCAATATGCGGACCCTTAAGGGCAGAAAAAAAGTAAAAATACTTGTTGAATATTCAATTTTCAATTTTTTTTCAAAAAATAAATTAAATAAAATTGATAAATCAATTTTAAAAATAAAAACTATTTTTCTCTCAATATTATAAAAAAGAAAATCTCCTTTTCTGATAAAAAGTATTTTAATATACTTTATATTTGTTTAGTTTATAATAAAAAGAAATTCTGCATACTACAATTACACTAATAAATTAATTCTATTATAGTAATTGAACTATTTGAAGGAAAAACTTTGTTTTTCGTGAAACTAAATAAATAATTGTATTAAAATTATTTTTACAATTAGTTTATATATCAATTTCATTCAAAAAAGTTGAGAAGTGATTAAAAATCAATCTTCTCAACTTGAAATGTTCATTTAGATGCAATCAATTAAGAAGCAAATGGGTTAGCGAATAATAGAGCTAAAGCTACAACTAAACCATAGATAGTTAAAGATTCCATGAAAGCAAAACTTAATAATAATGCACCACGGATTTTACCTTCAGCTTCAGGTTGACGAGCAATACCTTCTACTGCGTAACCAGCAGCAGTACCTTGACCCATACCTGGACCAATAGCAGCAAGACCAACAGCTAAACCAGCAGCGATAACAGATGCAGCAGCAACGATTGGGTTCATGATAAATTCCTCCCGTTAAAAAATCAATAAAATAATAACAACCAAAGTTATTATAAAGACAATTTCTCAACTTGTCAAAAAAGTTCTTCAAATCATTTAAAATGTACCTATAAAACAATAAATTTAAACGTAAAGTTAAATTTTATTTAATAAATATTTTAAATATTTATTTAAATACTTAAAAATCGAAGAGAAAGGGATTTGAACCCTCGATATGGGAAACCATACAGCGGATTAGGAATCCGTCGCTTTCAACCACTCAGCCATCTCTTCACAAAATTTTTCTTCATTTTAAAATCGGAGAGAGAGGGATTCGAACCCTCGGTATGGAAAACCATACAACGGATTAGCAATCAGTCGCTTTCGACCACTCAGCCATCTCTCCACAGAATTTTTACAAAAAAATTCAAATAAAAATATTATAACTAATGAATTTATTAAATGCAATTTTTTAATGATTTTAAGTAAAATGATTAATAGAACAAAAATCCTAATCCATTTTTAACCGTTTTACTGGTAAAAATTGAAATAAAAATTTTTATTCTATTAATAAATTTCAGAACGTTAAAAAACAAAATATTAGCTCAATTCGCTAGCGCGAAGTTTGCTTCGCCCAAGAAAACTTAAGTTTTTACTAAATATAGAGCTAAAATTTGAAAGAAGTTTAAGTTTCAAATTTTTACATAACTAGTTTTGCCCAACCTAAACCGTCTAAATTTTGATTACGACGTAAAGGTCGTGTAACTAATTCTAAAATTTCTCTAGCATTTGCAAACCCATGAATTTGGGCAAAAGTAAATTCTACAGACCATTTCGTAGTAATTCCTCGAGCTTCTAATGGATTGGCATGCGCCATTCCCGTAATAGCAAGATCAGGTTGTAATTCACGAATACGTTGAATTTGATAATAATTATCAGGTTTTTCAACAATACGGGGGATTGGACTATTCATTAATTTACACGTAGATTCTAATAAACTCAATTCAGCAGCTTGAAAGCGTTTATCCATGTAAGGAATACCAATTTCATAAACAATCATTCCACAACGAATTAAAAAACGTGCTAAAGAAATTTCTAACAAATTATCTCCCATAAAAAACACAGATTTACCGCGAATTAATTTTAAAAAATCTTCTAAACTACTCCAAATTTTTTTTTCACGTTCATCAAGTCCTTTTGGAATAATTTGAAAAACAGAACAAATTTGTTCAATCCATGCTCGTGTTCCATCAGGACCAATTGGAAAAGGGGCTCCAATAAGTTTACATTTACGACGACGCATTAATGTTGTTGCTGTACGGCTTAAAAATGGATTCACGCCACAAACATAAACATCTTCACCAAGTTTTGGTAAGTCAAGATAACGTTGAGATGGTAACCACCCAGAAACTTGAATCCCTTGATTTTTTAATTCTAATGAAAGTTGATTTGCTACTGTACTTGTTAAAGAACCAAAAAGAACTAAGGGTGGATGTGTTGAAACGGTTGAATTTTGATTGTGGATGACATTAGTTGAATCTACATTAGAAATAGGTTCTAATGTATTAGGACAACGTTGAGCTAGAGCAGATAAAACAGTATCTTCACCTTGAGTAAATGCATAATCTAAACCATTTGCACGTGCAACAACAATAGGAATTCCAATTTCAGTTTCAAGTTTTGGTGCCATACCTTCTAAATCCATTTTAATAATTTCAGTGGTACACGTTCCAATCCAAACAATAACACTTGGATTACGGTCTTGTTTAATTTGTAAACAAAGACGTTTTAATTCTTTATAGTCATTTAATTGAGCCGAAATATCACTTTCTTCTAATTCCGCCATAGCATAACGTGGTTCTGCAAAAATCATAACACCTAAGGCATTTTGTAAAAAATAACCACATGTTTTTGTTCCAATAACTAGGAAAAAACTATCTTCAATTTTTTGATATAACCAAGATACACAACTAATTGGGCAAAAGGTATGATAATTCCCAGTTTCACATTCAAAAACTAAGTTTTCGTTATTCATGATTTAAAGTTTTATGAATCAAAGATTTCTAAACTAGAATAAAATTAGTTCAAAGTTAGTCTCACTTAAAATTGTTTTCTTTAGAAAAGAAACCAACTTAAAAGCTCGTAAAAACGATTTGAATAAAATAAATTCTCTCTAATGAAGTATCTTAATTAACTTAAAAATTAAGAGAAAATCAGTCCAAGAATCTTAAATTCCTGTTTATGAGAGATTTTTGAAAGGCAACAAATAATTAAGCTTTATAAAATTTATTATTGAAAAATGAAAGACCTTATTTTTCAATTGATTTGAGATAAACGTACCATTTACGCTTTTTAATACTTAATGAGCAAAAACAACGTTATTAATTCTCAAAGATTTAAGTAGAACGTATTTTTGAATTTCTGGTCTACTTTTTTTACGTTTTAGTTGAATATTCCAGGAAAAACTAAATTTTCCTGGAATCTAAAAATTTTCGTCAATTATAAAGACAAATAATGAAAAAATAAACTTACAAAACTGCAATTTTACTTTTAAATGGAATAAATTTTCTATAAGAAAATTTAACAATGTTACGAATAAAAAGTCAATTTTTATTCGGATATGAAATAAAAAAGAAAAATTTTTTCTTACAATAGATTTTGTAACAAAACATAAAAAATCAATAACTGAAAAAGTGCTAAAAATCGGTTAGTTTATTAAATTCATCAATTTACAGATGAAATTCCTCTCAGACGTTAAATCTGAGTATTAACTTTTGATTTTTTCCTATAACTTAGACTAAAACTTTATTTACAATAAATGGAAAAAAGTTTATCTAATTTTACCTGTTGAGAGATTGACATTAATTTCAAATTAGAGTTAAAATAAACATTTTGAAAAGAACTAAAAAAATAAATGAACCTAAATTAGTTATTAATAATAAAATAATTCGGCTTCAAAACTGTTCATAAAAATTAGTTTTTAAACAGCTTCTCCTAAAATTGAATGTTAAACTATAAATCTATAGTAACTCAAATTTATGGTAATTTCAATAAATGTTCAATTTCTTGGAAAAATCCTTTTTCATCCATTTTAAATAAACCAATATCTAAACATAAAGCTTGTAATTCACAAACTAAAACTTTAAACGATTCAGGAGTACCAATTGCAATTTCTTTTTGTAAAATAATATTTGACCATAAAGTCATTCTTCCAGTCATGTCATCCGATTTAATAGTTAACATTTCTAATAATGTAAATGCTGCTCCATATCCTTCAATTGCCCACACTTCCATTTCACCAAGTCTTTGACCACCATATTTTGATCGTCCACGAAGAGGTTGTTGTGTAACTAACGCATAAGGACCTGTAGATCTAGCATGAATTTTATCATCAACTAAATGGACTAATTTTAAGATATAGCTATAACCAGCAGTAACAGATTGTTCAAAAAACTCTCCAGTACGACCATCAAATAAATGAACTTTGCCTGGTAAATTCGGATTGAATAACCATTGAATACCTGTTTTTTTTCTAGCTTCATAAAGTTTTGAATAAACAAAACTTCGTGAAGCTTCAGGTCCATAAATTTCATCAAATGGAGCAATTTTATAATTTTCACCAAGATATTTTCCAGCTAATCCTAATAAGCATTCATAAATTTGTCCTACATTCATACGAGAGGGTACTCCTAAAGGATTTAATAATAAATCAACCGGGGTACCATCAGGAAGATATGGCATATCTTGACGTGGTAAAATTTGAGAAACAATTCCTTTATTTCCATGGCGACCTGCGATTTTATCTCCTACTTGAAGTTTTCTTTTTTCAGCTAAAGAAATTTTAATAAGTGATGGACTTTTGGTAGCAACTGCTTTATTTGTTAAACGAGTTTTTGCTTTTGATGTTTTTGTACTAGATTGTTTAAGAAGAGATTCAGTTGATTTTTTTTGTTTAAGTTTTGAAGTTTTTTTATCTAAAATGGAATCTGAGATTGGTTGAGAATTAGTTTGATTTCCAAAACATTGAATTTGGATAACTTTAGCTCGTAAACCTCGAGGAACACGTAAAGAACTATCACGTGCTGGATAAAATTCTTTTTCTAAAATAGAAAAAAGTAATTTTTGATAACCAGAAGAAAATTTTTTTTGAATAGGTGTTACTTTTCCAACTAAAATATCTCCTTCTTGAACTAATGTACCTAGTTTTACAATTCCATTTGAATCTAAATGAGCAATTTCATTTGGCGAAATATCGGGAATTTGACGCGTTAATTGTTCCATTCCATATTTAGTATCACGAATTGAACACTCATAATTTTCGATATGAATTGAAGTATAAATATCATCATAGACTAATCGTTCACTAATTAAAATTGCATCTTCATAGTTATAACCTTCCCAAGGCATATAAGCAATTAAAATATTTCTTCCGAGTGCTAATTCACCACCATTACTCGCTGAACAGTCAGCTAGTAAATCACCTTTATGTACCCACTCGCCTTCATAAACAGCTGGTTTATGAACTAAACATGTATCTTGGTTAGAACGATGATATCCATCTAACGGATATTCTCTTTTTTGAATTTTATTTTTCAAAAAATTAGAATTCAATTCTTGCTCTAATATTGGATAAGTTCGAAACTTTAAATTATTCATTTTTAGAGAATTTCTTGAAAAAATTTTTTATAAGGATCATACTTTAAAACGAAAGGACTTTGAACAAAATCGCTTGGGAAAATTATTAGAAAAAACAAAGTTTTTCTCGGAAATTTTTTGATCATTTTTGTGTTTTGAAAACAAAAAAAAACCGTTTTCCCATAAAACGAAGTAAATTTTATGTAAATTGTTTCAGCAATTTGCACATTAAAGAGAAAACTTTTGTTTTCTCTTATGAAATAAAAAACGTAGTTTTTCTTTTCTTCAACGTATTTTACGCTTTGAATCTAATATCAATAAATTGTGTGTCAAATAAATTAAATTGTGCGAAGCAAACTTCGCGCTAGCGAATTGAAAAATTAATCAACCGTAAAAACAGTAATTTTATTTGAACTTACATAAGCTACAAATCCACTTAAATCTACTTGGAGTGCATGACCAGAATCACTAACTACGCGACTCTCTAAGCCTGTACCAACGATTGGGCGTTCCGAACGAATTAAAGGAACAGCTTGGCGTTGCATATTCGACCCCATTAACGCTCGGTTAGCATCATCGTGTTCTAAGAAAGGAATTAATGATGTTGCAATAGAGATCATTTGTAACGGAGAAACTGCTAAAAATTGAACATTTTTTCTCTTATTTTTAGTTAAGAAATTTTGAATACGCACAGGAAGTGAAGATTTTGATAAAAAACGAGTAGAAGAAATAGATAAGTCACCAGCAGCAATTAATGATTTTTCTTCATAATCTGAAGATAAATAAATTAATCCTAATTGTTTTTGAACTTGACCTTGGTAAACTTTATAAAAAGGCGTTTCAATAACACCTAAATTATTTAATCGAGCATAAGCTGTTAATGAATTAACTAAGCCAGTATTCTTACCTTCAGGCGTTTCAATTGGACAAATTCGTCCATAGTGACTTGTGTGAATTCCTCGAATTGCTAATGTTGCACTATCTCGTGTAACACCTCCAGGTCCTAAAGAACTTAAACGACGTTTATGTGTAATCTCAGCTAATGGATTAATTTGATCCATAAATTGTGATAAGGGGCTAGTTCCAAAAAATTCTCTTAAAGCACCATTAACTGTTTTCGGATTAATTAATTGAAGAATTGAAAAATTTGTTTCTTTAAATGCAATGGACTGGGATTTTAAAGCAGTAGAACTTACTGATTTTTCAACTTTTGTTAAATCATTAGATTTAGGTTTAACATTTGAGCTACGCCATTCACTAGTAGGTTGACCTAAACTTGAATTCATTTTTTCTCGAATATTTTTTTCTAATCGTAACAAACCAATTGCAAATTGGTTTTGAATTAATTCTCCAGCGGTTTTAACACGACGATTTTGTAAGTTATCAATATCATCAACTTGTTTTAAACCTTTTTCAACTTGAATTAAATATTCTGTAGCAGCTAAAATATCCTGTGCAGTTAATGTTGTTTGGAAAAGCGATAATGATAAATTGAATTTTCTATTCAAAGCAAAACGACCTGCTTTTCCTAAATCATACGTTCTAGGATTCATAAATTTTTTAAAAAGCCATTTTCTACCGTATTCAATAGCTTTTTTTTCATCAATCATTTTTTTTGAAAAAACTAACTTCGAAATTTCTTTCCATACTTGAGGCGGATTATTGATATATTCATATTCATTTTTTTGTTTTTTCTTTTTATCAAAATTTAATAATAAAACACTTGGATCACTTAATTTACCAAAAATAAAATTTTGTGTTAAACCCATGCCGATTAAAAGCCATAAAATTGGTAATTTTGGACCTTTTTTCATTTGAGCCCAAATCGCTTTTTCTTTATCCATTTCAATACGAAGCCAAGTACCACGTTGACAAATAAAATCAGCATAATAGCGTTTCAAAATTTCATCAGGTTTAGAATTTTTCTTTTCACCATAAATTTCGTGTAATTTTTCATGATAATAAATACCTGGACTACGTGTAATTTGATTCATAATTACTCGAGCTGCCCCATTAATTAAAAAATGGCCACGTTTTGTCATTAATGGTAAATTTGCAATATAGACCCATTTAACTTGAATTTTTCGATTTTTTCGATCTGTTAATTGAACAGGTACAAATAATTTTGCTGAATAACTTTTTGATAATAAAATTGCTTGTTTTGGTGTATATTCAGGAGCTTGAAGTTTGTAATAATCTGAATAGAAGAAAAATTCTAAAGTTTTTTCTTTATTCGTTATAGGATTTCGCTGAGAAAATTCTTCGGGAATTCCCGTTTTCAATAAATCTAAAAAACTTTTTCGTTGAATTTCTACGAAATCGGCCAAAAAATATCTTTGAAGAGTCATAAAGAAAATTTGAGAGTAATAAAAGTCTATTGTTCAATTCGCTAACGTTAAGTTGGCTTCACTTAAATCAAAAATTTAAAATGAAAAATTTGCACCAAATAAAGCTTCTACAGAAGCTTTATTTTAGAAATTGTAACAATAGCAGAAAAAAAAATTTATAAAGAAGTACTTTAAATTACAAAAAGTTGGTTTTAGTTATTTTTCTAATCTACGATTTCGACTTTCTCAGTGTCAATGAGAAATTAGGTAATTATAATACAAAATTGATTTCATTTTAATTTTGTAAAATGCTTTTAAATAAAACGAAACTAACAAAAAACAAGGATGCCCAACTCAACTTAGATAGAAACGCATTGAGTTTAAATATTAACTTACCTTATTGTGCGAAGCAAACTTCGCGCTAGCGAATTGAATTTTAGAATAAAATTGTCACCAATTTTCATGTGGTTAAACAAATGTTCATTTACATTGCTTTTATTGGTTTTTTTAGTATAATTAAATACATTAATTCAGAATTTTATCAAAATAAAATTGAAAAAACAAATAGAGCCTTCTCTTTTATTTTTAAAGAAGACAAATTTTGATTATTTAAAAATTATTTAAAATAATCAATTTGTAATCAAATTGTTGTATTTTTCTCAGTTTTTTCTAAAAAAAAACCATTGAACACAATTTCATTACATTTACTAAAAGAAATATAATTTTTCTGAGAATTTATTAAAACTTTCTATTTTTTGAATAGAAAATACTATTTTTTGAAAACTCAAAAATATTTGTATTAAGAAATTATCTGCAATAAGTTTTTTTTCTTTACCTGTTAATGTAGCCCCAAGCTACTAAAAATTCAGTACTAACTGCTGAATTTAACTTTTAACTTCATGTTTTTTCCACCCTTATTGGGTCCGCTTTTGCGGTTATGTAGGTAATTTACATAAATGGTCTGAAATAGTTAGAATTTTGATATTAAATTACGATATAACTAAATATCGCTATAATTTCAGTTCTAGCTTCTTCAAATTTTTTAGTGCTTTTTAATTGTTATGAGTACACAAAATGAAGTTATTACGTACCCAATTTTCACAGTTCGCTGGTTAGCTATTCACGCTATTGCAGTGCCAACTATTTTCTTCTTAGGTTCTATTACAGCAATGCAATTCATCCAACGTTAAAATTTTGAAATAGTCAAAGCTAAAAGTAATTTAAATTCATTTAGCTCTGTGAAAACAGTTTGACTTATGTCAAACTAAATTTCATAAATAGCTTTTGCTATTTAACTGTAATAAATTGCTTAAAGCTATTTGCACTGTTTTGTATTTGTAATAGTTTAATTTGTTAATTTTTATTATCAATAATAAGAAATAACTTAATAAGTCAAATAATTTTTCCAGGCTAAAACGCTAGATAAGAAAAACTTTTACTAAAGAATTTTATATATCTATTTTTTTCGTTTTTAGACCTTTTTAATTCGATTTTTCTTTTATGGCTAGACCTAATCCGAACAAACAAGTTGTAGAATTAAACCGTACTAGTCTTTACTGGGGACTATTATTAATTTTCGTTTTAGCAGTATTATTTTCAAGTTATATTTTTAACTAATAAATAACACCTATCAATTTAAAACTAATTGGGGCCAAGAAATTGACCCCAATTTACTTAGTCTTTTGTTTAATAATAAAAATTAGAAATTTTCCTCACATTTATTTCATAAAAAATAATTTAAGAGCTTAACCAACCATAACTATGAAGACCTTGACCTAATAAATTAACACCTAAGAAACAAATCCAAACACTTAAAAACCCTAATGAAGCAATTAAAGCAGGTTTTTTTCCAGACCAACCTTTTGTAAAACGAGTATGTAAATAAATTGCAAAAATTAACCAAGTTAATAATGCCCAAGTTTCTTTTGGATCCCAACTCCAATACGAACCCCAAGCTTCGTTTGCCCAAACAGCTCCTGATAAAATTCCAATTGTTAAAAGAGGAAAACCAATTCCTAAAATTCTGTAACTTAAATTATCAAACATTTTTGATAATTCTGCTGTTTTATTAGTATTATTTTCAGACGAATTGAATACCATTTGTGAATTTTGATTAATCAAAGTTTCTGAATTTACGTTAGTCGTCAACTGAATTTCATTTTGTACCATTGGAGTTGTTTCACGCGTGACAATTAAATAACCAATTGAAAAAAGTGAACCAAGAATTAACGCAGAATAACTTAAAATCATTAAAGTTACATGCATCATTAACCAATTGGATTGAAGAGCTGGGACAAGCGCTGTTGGTTGTTGCATTTCAGGAGGTAAACTTAATGTTCCAAATGCTTGAATTAATAAAATGGTAGGTGAAGTAATGCAACCAACAAGTTTATTTTCAACCATAACTTCTAAATAAAGGTGAATCGAACTTAAACTCCAAGCAAGAAAAATTAGCGATTCATAAAGGTTACTTAATGGAAAATGTCCTGATTCATACCATCGAATTACTAAAAAACAAAATAAAAAGATATTTGCAATTGCCATAGAGCTTTTTCCAAAAAAAATTTCTTTTTTTTTGAAGAAAAAAGCAGTTTCAATCCAATATGACAACATTGATAAAAATAATAAAAGAAATGAAAATTTAACTAAATAATTTTCTATATTAATTAAGTTCATAGTTGAAAATGAAAAAGAAATTTTACAAAACTTTGTTTAACTCACAAGAAAACTAATTTGTAAAATCGAATTAAGTTTAGGAGTTGTTTTATTAAATTAGTAAAGCTGATTATTAACTCAAAAAATTCAGTGTGCGAAGCAAACTTCGCGCTAGCGAATTGATTATCAATTTTTAAATTATCACGTAATTGTCAAATTACTTTTAATTACAAATAATTCTTTGTGCGAAGCAACTTTCGCGCTAGCAAATGGAAATCAATTTGTTAAAAGCAACATTTTATTTAGGCTTTTTACTATTAAAGACACTTTATCTTAGAATTCTTTTCTGATTTCTGAAATCATAATTTTATAAATTATCTTTTTAATAGAAAAAAGAAATTCGACTTTTATCTTGTTAATTAATCACTTTGGTAAACAATTGAAACTAACTTAATTTTTATTGAGAAGAGAAAATTAACGTGGAAAAAAAGTTAATCGTACCCGAAAAGAAATTTTAACTTATTTTCAAAGAAAACAGAGTTTGCTTTTAATGAATATTTAAAGCAGTTTATTATTTTCGAAGGTCAAAAACTTTTTTTCATGGTAAAGTTAAATTAGAATAATAATTGAGTTCATTTAGTTTTTCATTCAATTTTTTGCAGAAATTTAATTTCTTTAGAATATACCGACAATCTAATCGACCCAAACCTTGAATTTCACTTCTCTCAAAACAATTTAAGATTATTTCTACTAAATCTACATATTAAATTGTTAATTCTCTAAATTTATTTTTAAATTCTTTTAAGAAAAACAATTTTAAGGAAGTAAATTTAAAAGAGTAAATTTTGTTTGCTCTTTTAAAGTATGTTCTGACTTAATGCTGAATTGAAGTCAATAAGGTCAATTTGCTAGCGCGAAGTTTGCTTCGCACAAAGAAAATACCTCACTGTCGTTAAAAATCTTTAAAAAAAGCTGACAATACATTAATTCTTTATTTTCTTAAATTTTTGGGAAACATTTATTTTCTTCTCAAGAAAAATTGTTGAAAACAATTTTTAGGTCTATTTTCAAATTTAATTGCTAAAGAAAGTTGAAGAACCCAACTTTATCTTTTCTACCGTTGAAATTTTATCATTTTCCATTGGAAATAGGAAATTTATTTCAATTTCTTATTTTATAGAAACCTTTGTTTTTGTCTAAAACATAAGTTTTTTTCTGGAATTTAAATTGCATTAGCGTGGAAAAAATAAATTAAATTTGATAAATTTTTAAAAATTTAAATTTTTTTTCATTTTTAAATTTGTGCGAAGCAAACTTCGCGCTAGCGATTTGAATTTTTTATGTTAGAATTATAATCTATAATTCTTATCTAATAATACATTTATTCTTTTCTACATTTTTATTCAAATACATTTTATTTATTTGTTCATAAATTGTTTTCTTTGTGCGAAGCAACTTTCGCGCTAGCGAATGGAAAACAATTTAAGTTTTAAGTTAAAAGCACATTTCAATCTTTTTATTTATTTCATATATTCACAGATATATTTCCAAATCATTTTTTCTTTTTTTAATTTAAGCCGTATGCTATGCGAATCGCATTTACGGATTTTTAGAGAGTTTAAAATTTAACTATAAATTAGTTAATTAAACTTATCAAACTATGTATTTCCATGGTGCACGTTTTTCTAACTATGAAGCATGGTTAAGTGATCCAACTCACATTAAACCAAGTGCACAAGTTGTATGGCCGGTAGTTGGTCAAGAAATTTTAAACGGCGACGTAGGTGGTGGTTTCCAAGGTATTCAAATTACTTCTGGTTTCTTCCAATTATGGCGTGCAAGTGGTATTACAAGTGAATTACAACTTTACACAACAGCGATTGGTGGATTAGTAATGGCTGTAGCAATGTTCTTTGCAGGTTGGTTCCACTATCACAAAGCAGCTCCAAAATTAGAATGGTTCCAAAACGTAGAGTCAATGTTAAACCACCACTTAGGTGGTCTTTTAGGTTTAGGAAGTTTAGGTTGGGCTGGACACCAAATTCACATTTCTTTACCAATTAACAAGTTATTAGATGCAGGTGTAGATCCAAAAGAAATTCCATTACCTCATGACTTAATGTTAAATCGTTCATTTATGGCTGATTTATATCCAAGTTTTGCAAAAGGTTTAACTCCATTCTTTACATTACAATGGAATGAATATAGTGATTTCTTAACATTTAACGGTGGATTAAACCCAGTAACAGGCGGTTTATGGTTAAGTGATACAGCACACCACCACTTAGCAATTGCAGTTTTATTCTTAGTTGCAGGTCACATGTACCGTACAAACTGGGGTATTGGTCACAGTATTAAAGAAATTTTAGTTGCTCATAAAGGACCATTTACAGGTGAAGGTCACGTTGGTTTATACGAAATTTTAACAACTTCATGGCACGCTCAATTAGCTATTAACTTAGCTATGTTTGGTTCATTATCAATTATTGTTGCTCACCACATGTATGCTATGCCTCCATACCCATACTTAGCAACTGATTATGGTACACAATTATCATTATTCACTCACCATATGTGGATTGGTGGTTTCTGTATTGTTGGTGCAGGTGCTCACGCAGCTATCTTTATGGTTCGTGATTATGATCCTACATCAAATTACAACAACTTATTAGACCGTGTAATTCGTCACCGTGATGCTATTATTTCTCACTTAAACTGGGTTTGTATTTTCTTAGGTTTCCATAGCTTTGGTTTATACATTCACAACGATACTATGAGTGCTTTAGGACGTCCTCAAGATATGTTCTCTGATACAGCGATTCAACTTCAACCTGTATTTGCTCAATGGATTCAAAATACTCACTTCTTAGCTCCACAATTAACAGCTCCTACTGCTTTAGCTGCTACTAGTGCTACTTGGGGTGGTGATATTGTTGCTGTTGGTGGTAAAGTTGCTATGATGCCTATTTCTTTAGGTACTTCAGATTTCTTAGTACACCATATTCACGCATTTACAATTCACGTAACTGTATTAATTCTTTTAAAAGGTGTTTTATTTGCACGTAGTTCTCGTTTAATTCCTGATAAAGCAAACTTAGGGTTCCGTTTCCCATGTGATGGTCCAGGTCGTGGAGGTACTTGTCAAGTATCTGCATGGGACCACGTTTTCTTAGGTCTATTCTGGATGGTGCGAGGTGTTCCTTCTTTAACTGCGCAAAGCGCGGGAAGTGAAGGGGGGCGTGAGTAATCTTGTATTACTCGCGTCCTAACTATATACGACGAGGTTCAATTCCTCCGGTCTACCGGCAGACCGCACTCCAAGCTTGATTACAGTATGGAAAAACTGGAAGTTAAGCAAAGCTTGGGGTTAGCTTCCTACATAACGGCGACAATCTTTAAGCATGATGCATCGAAACAGGCCATCGAGGTTTCCTCGATGAGGTGTTGTCAGGTCTGGCCATGTTGGGCTCCCAGACAAGTGAGATGTGGGGTTTTCGTCCAGACCACACAGCCGGATATCCCCGGGGGGGAATCACTATCGTGTAATGGATTAGCCTAAGGGAGGCGTGAAGTCGATATATGGAACTCCGTAAAGGTCAAGTGGCTCGCAGGCTAACCTGCGTAGGATACCAAACCGCATGCTGCTTTGACTGAAGGAAACCCTGGAGAAGCCAAGGCCTCGCTGCGTAATGTGGTGGGGATATGCTGACGCCAGGGGCGCAATGACGCGATTCTACAGAGGAAAATTTATGAGCAAATCGAAACAAACTATTAACAAAGCGTGGAATACTATTAAGTGGGCTAGTCTCACCGAACGTGTTCGTCGATTCCAACGTAGAATCTATAAGGCTGCTAAAGCAGACCGACTTCAATTGGTACACATTCTCCAGAAGAAGGTCATCCACTCGATGGATGCAAAATTACTCGCAGTTCGCCAAGTAACTACCTTGAATAAAGGTAAACGTAGCGCGGGTGTCGACAGAGTCAAACTCACGGACGCAAAAGCGAAGTGGAGAATGGCAGCTGGATTACACCTAAACGGCCGCGCACTTCCTATTAGAAGAGTTTGGATCCCCAAACCAGGAAAAAATGAGCTTCGCCCGCTCGGCATCCCGACTATCCAAGATCGAGCTAAACAGGCTCTGGCTAAACTTGCTCTTGAACCAGAATGGGAAGCCCGATTCGAACCGAACTCATATGGCTTCAGACCGGCAAGAGGCGCACACGACGCAGTAGAAGCAATCTTTCTGAATCTTAGACATCAAACTCCTAAGTGGGTATTTGACGCTGACATTCGAAAATGTTTCGACAGGATCGATCATGATGCCCTTATCGCAAAACTTCGCACCTTCCCAAAAATGGAGGCACAGGTGAAAGCCTGGCTAAAAGCTGACATTATGGAAGGTTACGCGAACGCCCCAAAAGAGATCTCTCCATCACTTATGGGGACACCCCAAGGTGGGATCATCTCCCCTCTGCTGGCAAACGTAGCACTCCACGGGCTGGAACAACATCTTATGGACTTCGTTACGAAGATCCCAGGGAAACCCCGTCCGGGTGCGAATCGCGGAAAAGCAGCGAAAGTCAAAGCACTGGGGTTCGCACGATATGCCGATGATTTTATCATCATCCACGAAAATCTGGCAATTTTAGAACTCTGTATCCAAGAAACAGCCAAATGGCTCAAGAAACTTGGATTAGAACTCAGCCCTGAAAAGTCAAAGCTCCGCGATTCCCGCGAAGGTTTTAACTTTTTAGGATTCCAGATTATCCTGGTTAAAAAACAAGGCAACTACAAGGTGAAGATCACTCCGGCTAAAGCGAAGGTGGAGAAATTTCTCCAACGAATCGCTGACGTCATTCAAATGGGAAAAGCAAAGTCCAGTTACGAACTCATTCGCAGACTCCGACCAATGATTATTGGATGGGCTAACTACTACAGATATTGCGAATGCAAAGATACATTTAGTAGTATGACCCACAAAATTTTCCAAAAGCTTCGTGCATGGGTATTCCGTCGCGACACTAGGTCGGGTCGTAAAAAAGTTAAAGAAAAGTACTTTCCATCGGGACAGACTTACATCTTCAACGGAGTTAAGCACAAGGACAACTGGATTCTGGTTGGTAAAGAGAAAGGAAATGGCGGTGTAGCTCGTACTAATTTCCTACCTCACATGGTATGGGTCAGCTCCGAAAAGTTTGTCAAAGTCAGAGGAGATAAAAGCCCATTTGACGGAGACTACAACTACTGGGGCTTCCGTGCTCCGAAGTACGTTAAAGCGAACACTACAACGCAACACCTGTTGAAAAAACAAAAACAGAAATGCACGTGGTACAACAAACGCTTCACAAGCTTCGACGAAATGGAGATTGACCATATTATCCCATTATTTAAAGGGGGACCGGATCGCAAGAGTAATTTACAACTTCTTCACAGAAGCTGCCACATTAGGAAGACGGCTGTGGATTTAGCTTCCAAATAGTCTTTGCAGGAGCCGGATGAGGGGAAACTCTCACGTCCGGATCTGAAGACAAGGTTTGACCATAAATGGTCGCCTCAGTTTAACTACAACTCTTTATCAATCGTTATTTTCCACTTCTCTTGGAAAATGCAAAGTGATGTTTGGGGTTCTGTAACTGCTTCTGGCGTATCTCACATTACTGGTGGTAACTTTGCACAAAGTGCAAATACAATCAATGGTTGGTTACGTGATTTCTTATGGGCGCAAAGTTCACAAGTTATTCAATCTTATGGTTCTGCATTATCTGCTTACGGTTTAATGTTCTTAGGTGCTCACTTCGTTTGGGCGTTCTCATTAATGTTCTTATTCTCTGGTCGTGGTTACTGGCAAGAACTTATTGAATCTATCCTTTGGGCACATAACAAAGTTAAAGTAGCTCCTGCTATTCAACCTCGTGCTTTAAGTATTACACAAGGTCGTGCTGTTGGTGTTGCTCACTATTTATTAGGTGGTATTGCTACAACATGGTCGTTCTTCTTAGCTCGTATTATTGCTGTTTCTTAATTATCAAATTAAAAATAGCTTTAACACTTTATTTACTAGAGAAAACTTTATTTTCTCTAGTAAAATAATCTAAAATTAACTCTTCTTTCCCAAGAAGAGTTAATTTTTTAGAAAAATGTGAATCAAATTTTATTTAGTGGTTCTATTCTAGACTATATAGTTTTATCTGATTTACTCATAAAAGAACATATTCATAAATCATCAATTAATCAATTGCTAATGCTAGTTAATAAATTGCTTTTATTTTTAATAATATAAAATACTAAAATTTCAAAATTTATTTGGCTTAAAAAAAATATGTTTAGCTAAATTGAATTATCAAAGTGAATTATCAAGTTTTCTCAAATTCTCCTTTGAGGAAGAAAAATCATATTTATTTTTTGATGAAACATTTTTAAACATCAAAAAACGGAAAAATTGCTTTGAGCAAAAAATTATGATAAAGTGACAACTAATAACTGCTTTAAAAAAGTTCAAATTTTTGAAAACTCTCTTTGAAGGAATTTTTTTAGCTAAAAAAAATTTATTTCTTTTAGCAAACTCTATATAAATACAAACATAAGAATTAATATAAATTTTCCTTTTTAATCAACTTTTTATAAATGATTAATTGATTTCAAAATCAGATGAGTCTAAAATTTTAGATTTGGATTTTTAGTTTTTTATAAAACTGAATTTCTAAAATTGTGGAATTCACAGTTTATAATTCGTTAATTGATTCGAATGAAAAGCCTTTGACCAAATTGGTTCATTCTTTTCAACATTCAAACAATAAATAGACTTCATTTAAAATGAAGTAGTGTAAACTTTAAAAATAATTTAAATATAAGTTTGAAACATAACTTTTAGAACCTTATTTTTATAGACTAAACAAAATTTATTGATTTATCAATTAACTAGTTTGCTTACTTAAAATTAAGTGAATTAATTTTTCTCTTTATATTTATGGCTGTTCCAAGTGCGACCCGTTTTTATTTATAAATTTAACGATTTAATAGAATCCCTAAAATTCAAAAGACAAACTAAAAATTTTGCATATATTAAAGTGTTTTTTTATTCTAAAAAGAATTTGAAAACAAAATTTATAAACAAATTGTTTTCACCATTTGTTGTCTTCAAATTGAAAGATTTCATATTTAAGTTTATTTAATGTTCTTGCTAATGTAGCATTAAACTCCTAAATTAATGCATTTAAATATAAAATTTTGGCGCAAGGTTGTCCAAGAAACTTGTTCACTTTTATTTAGTATTTTTTACTAACGCCTCTCTACTTGAAGCGAGCTAACCTTTTATTGCCTTTTTTCCTATTAATCTTTAAAAACTAAGAAAAAATTTTCTTTCAAAAATTGCTAGCAACTTAAAGTAACTTAAAGTTACTTTAATTTCTCTTGATTTGGTTAAACTGCAATCTACAAATTTTTCTAGCGACACAAAAGCAAACTCTGTTTGCTTTTTCTCTTGAAACTAATCTTTCGCTCAAAATTAACTAATAAAGACTACAATTTTTAAACAGAAGTTCAATTAGTTTTTCTAATTGAATGTTTTAGTAAAAGCAAATCAAAAATTAAAAAGACTAATATTTAAAAATAAATAGAGTAAATTCAAACCAAATAAACACAAGCTAAATTGTTAACATTTAGCTTGTCTAATTCCATATATTAACCAGAAAATTAAGTTGGAATTAATTCATAGAAAATCTTTGGAAAAAAATTTACATATAACTAACACTTTTTTCAAAGTTACTTTCATTCTTGCAATTCATAATATTTAATCTAGTTATATTTAGAAAAAATTCATTTTTTTTGAATAGCCAAGCTAGAAAACAATCTAAGTCGTTTTTCTTTTTTCTTAGAACGGGTAAAATAATTTTCATTGACATTTCCTTTTTTATTTGGTTAATCAAAATCAAATAGTCTTTTCAGTTTTGAATCATGAAAATTATTACGGATTTTTAAAAATATTATTTTTAAGTTAAAATCTTACTATAACTATTTCTCTGTATCTTAAATCACTTTAAAACTATTGTAAAATCAATTCGCTAGCGCGAAGTTTGCTTCGCACAATAAAACTCAAGTAAAGTTTCATATTTTTTAATTAAATTGATACTAAACTATAAGATTTTTTTGAAGATAATCTTAATATTCGTATTTATTTTTAGTATTTTGTTTTCACTGAAAGCAACTTGTTTATTTCTCTCTTCAGTCTTAAAATTTAAGAAATGAAGAAAGTCCTCGAAAAAGAACGTCTATTAAACTTTGCAAAACCTTGCTTTTCTAAGATGAAGTTCATGAGTTCTTTACTGAATAACTTTTTCATTTTGTTTTGTGCAAAGCAAACTTCGCACTAGCGATTTGAAAATTTGTTTAAACAAAATGAGTTAAACTTTTACAAAATGAACGAAGTCACTTGGGTAAAACGAAGTTTTACCCACGGAACTTTTATAAAATTTGAAATAGTTGAATGAAAGCATCTAGGAAAACTTTGTTTTCCAATGAATGCCTAAAAAATTTAAATCTTTAAATAATTTCTCATTAAGTAATTAATGAAAAATTTTTATTCACCTTTTTTCAAATGAACACTAATAAAGTTAAAAAAATATTTTTTTTAAATATTTTTGTCAAAAAATCCAATATGACTACAGAAAAAAATGTAAAATTAGAAAATTGGGAAAATGTATTAAATGCCAATTTTTCAGCACCAACAATGAGTTTTGATCTTATCAAATATCCAGTAATTACTGAAAAATCATATATTTCATTATTCAAAAATCGTCAATATACTTTTGATGTTGATATGCGTTTAACAAAACCACAAATCAAAAAATTATTTGAAAAATTATTAAACGTGAATATTATTTCAATTAATACACATATTCCACCTCGTAAAAAACAACGTGTAGGTGTAACAAAAGGTTATCGCCCGCAATACAAACGCGTTATTGTAACTTTACAAGAAGGTCAATCTATTAATTTTAATTAATTAAATGGTGACAGTTCTGCTGATCAATTTTTAAGAATAGAAACGAAAATGCTAATTTCATTTTTTATACTATTTAAAAAATTCGTTTGCGTGTGCAGTTTCTTCCGTTTAAAGAACTTCGTTTATTTAAAAAAGATTTCTAATTCCATGAAAACTGTAAAGTTTTTAAGCTTTTATATTTTTTAGACTTAAATGCTAATTTAAAACTTTTCAATTTTTAAACGTTGTTCTAATGTTCTATCGATACTTAACTTTTTTAAACCTGTCTGTTAAATTTAAACAGGATAATTTTATTTCAAACAACATTTACTTTAAGTGAAAAATTTGAAGAGATCGATAAAAGCATAAAAAATAACAAAAAAATGACTAAATTTCAGAAAAAACTTAGTTTTCTCTTGCTAATCGTAAGAAAAAAATTTAGTTTTGTTATTTTAAAACTTTATTTTAAATAGGAAAATTTATACTCAATTCAATATGGGAATTCGTTTTTTACAAGCTTTAACGCCTGGAACAAGAAATCGTTCTGTGGCTGATTTTAATGAAATTACTCAAACAAAACCAGAAAAATCTTTATCTTTCTGGATTTCTCGAGCAAAAGGTCGTAATAGTCGTGGTGTTATTACTATTCGTCACCGTGGTGGCGGACATAAACGTTTATATCGTGAAATCGATTTCCGTCGTGATAAAATGGGAGTTTCTGCAACAGTTTTAAGTATTGAATATGACCCAAACCGTAATGCACGTATTGCGTTAGTACGTTATGATGATGGTGAAAAACGTTATATTCTTCAACCAAAAGGATTAAAAGTTGGTGATAGAGTTGTAGCAGATATTAATGCTTCTATTTTAATTGGAAATTCTTTACCATTAAGAAATATTCCATTAGGTTCACAAGTTCATAACGTAGAATTCCAACCAGGTTCAGGTGGTCAATTAGGTCGTTCGGCTGGTGCTGTATTAGAAATTTTAGCGAAAGAAGGAAATTTTGTTACTTTACGTTTACCATCAAAAGAAATTCGTTTAGTTTCTAATAATTGTTGGGCAACGATTGGACAAGTAGGTAATTTAGATGCCTATAACTTAACTAGCGGAAAGGCTGGTCGTACGCGTTGGTTAGGTAAACGTCCTACTGTTCGTGGTTCTGTAATGAACCCTGTAGACCACCCTCATGGTGGTGGTGAAGGTAAAGCACCTATTGGACGCAGTAGACCTGTAACTCCTTGGGGCCGTCCAGCACTAGGTCAAAAAACACGTAAACCTAAAAAATATAGCAATCAATTAATTATTCGTCGTCGTAAATAATTAGTTATTTCTGACTTTTAAAGTAAAAAGGAAAGAATAAAATTTTTGACTTTAAGAAAAAAATTGTTTAATACTTTATTCGAGTCACATCTCAACTACTTTGTAGTTGAATGAAAGTAAATTGTTTTCTCCGAAAACAATTTGAGATTTATTTTTAAGTTGTTTTAGATGAACGTTTCTAACTAGATTTTTGTCAACATTTATTTAAACACAAGTTAAAAGCAAAAACAATTTAGAAATCAACTTTTCCGAAGGAAAACTGCTTTTATTTACAAGAAAACTTTGTTTTCTCTGGTAAAACAATCAACTTTAAAAATGGATTCTATTTTTAAATTCATTGTTTTCCAAAACATTTAAAGAGAAATTCATGTTAATTTTCCTTAATTTTTGTTTAAATTGCTAAAGGATAATTAATTCATTCACAATAAATTCTGGTCACTTTTAATTAAAAAACTTCTATGAAAATGGTTATTAACCATTAATCATACATTTTTTAAGAGAGTAGAAAATTGAGTTTAAATTATTCAGTCACTCGAATGAAGGAAAAAATTAAATGCCACGTTCATTAAAAAAAGGACCGTTTGTCGCGGATAGTCTATTAAAAAAAATTGAAAAATTAAATTTAGAAGGTCAAAAAAAAGTTATTACAACTTGGTCACGTTCTTCTACAATTGTTCCAATTATGATTGGACATACAATTGGTGTACACAATGGAAAAACACATTTTCCAGTTTTTGTTACTGACCAAATGGTAGGGCACAAACTAGGTGAATTTTCACCTACACGTACATACCGTGGTCATGGAAAAACAGATAAAAAATCAAAACGTTAAATTTATTTAACAAGCTGACATTTACTTTACTATGAAGTAAATGTCAGCTTTATACTACTTCGATTTATAACTTAGCTATCATTGAATAAAATTTCGATATTCAATATTCAATTCGCTAGCGCAAAGTTTGCTTTGCACAATAAAAACAAAAAATTGCATCACTTCGCTAGCGCGAAGTTTGCTTGGCACAATTTAATAATAAGAGAAAAGTGGTGTAATTTTCAATTCTCTAGCGCGAAGTTTGCAAAGCACAAAATAAACTGATTTTAAGAGTAAAAATCGAATTTTGTAAGAACTAAAATATACTTTTTTAAAGTTAAAAAGAAGAAAAAAAGTGTATTTAAAGAGAAAAATAAACGGTGATTTTTATTTTTTCAAATAACTCAAGTTTGTTTTCAATTAAGATTAATTTATTAATAATTTAATCTTACGCTAGCATTTTACTAGCTTAATGCTAACTTTAGATGTTAAGATAACTTTTCTTAATATTTAAACTAAAAATGTTTTCTCTATTTTGAATAAAATTGAGAGATAGTTATGAAACTATCTTTAAAAATGTTATAATATGTTTTAGAAATGAAAATTAATTTAAGAGTAAACACAAAAACAAATTAAATTTGTTTTTAATAATGTAAAATTTTCAAAAAAGGTTGTTTTTAAATTTAAACTAAAATATACTTGTAAAAAAACAAATTAAAATGACTCCAAGAATCT
>JACCEC012381013.1_pt1 | contig 22825 bp, 16 predicted proteins | sample 7450121 | NCBI WGS metagenome assembly JACCEC01 (sample SAMN15323455, study PRJNA562643) | freshwater metagenome | isolation source: river surface water | place: USA:Blue River Watershed | collected 2017-08-18 | reverse complement strand
GGTGGGTTGGGGAATTCGGAGTTCGGCTCTGGACTCTGGGCTCTTGGCTCCACGCCGTAAGACGGAGGGAAAGAAAAAGGGCGGCTCGGGGAGAGCCGCCCTGGAGAGGTCAGAGATGCGTGGAGCTTAGAACGTCTTCGTGACGGAGACGTAGACCCAGCGGGGGAGGAAGTTGTTCACGCGTTCGGCGTAGCCGGTGGAGAACGACGTCGCGGGCGGGAGGCGGTCGAAGAGGTTGTTGACGCCGAGCGTGACGCGCGACTGCCACGGCAGGGCGTAGCCGACCTGGACGTCGGTCGTGATCTGCTGCTTCACGAAGAGCAGACTGGGCGAGGTGTCCTGGAAGCCGCCGATGTAGTTCACGTTGAGGGCGGCGGAGGCTTTCTCGTGGGACCACGAGAGGGAGGCGTCGCCGCGCCAGCGCGGGATTTCGTAGAGGCCGACGGTCTCGACCTGGGCGAGGTCGGGGCGGGTGCGGAGGGTCTGCGAGTTGATGAGGGTGGCGACGGCGCGGGTGTTGAAGCGGCCGAAGCGCGTGGCGGGGAAGCGATACTCGGCGGCGAAGTCGAAGCCCTTGGCCTTGGTCGTGCCGAAGTTGCCGAGGACGGAGCGGATCTCGCGCAGCTCGCCGGGGAGGTTGTTGGCGGTGTCGCTCGCGGTGGGCGCGGCGCGGACGATGGAGTCGGCGAAGAGCGCGGGGTTGGCGAGGATGATGGCGGGCGTGGCGGCGGCGCCGATGCGGTTCTTCACCTCGACCTCGTAGTAGTCGACGGAGAGCGAGAGGCCCTTGATCGCCTTGGGGGAGACCATGACGCCGACGTTGGTGGACTCGGATTTTTCCGGGGCGAGGAGCGGATTGCCGCCGGAGCGGACGAGGCGCTGGCCGGTGCCGGAGTCGTTGGCGTTGGCGCCGGGGCGATTGAAGCGGAGCGGGTCGGGGATGTTGAACGTGACCGCGACCGTCTGCGGGAGGTAGAGCTCGGCGAGGGCGGGGGCGCGGAAGCCGCGGCCGTAGGAGGCGCGGAGGGTGATCTGTTCGTCGAGCGGCTGCCAGCGGAGGCCGAAGCGCGGGACGAAGGTATCGCCCACGCCGGCGTCGGAGAATTTTTCGACGCGGCCGGCGAGGTTGAGTTCGACGGTGTGGAGGCCGGCGATCTTCTGCTGGGCGGAGGCGAGGGGGACGGAGGTCTCGACGTAGCCGGCGGTCACGCGGCGGGTGCCGCGGGCGGTCGGAACGGGGGCGCCCTGATTGAGGAGCTGGATCTGGGTGCGCTGGTCGCGGAAGCGCTCCTCGCGCCACTGGCCGCCGACGGCGACGGAGACGGCGCCGGCGGGGAGGCTGAAGACGGCGCCGGTGGTCTTGGCGTCGAAGGCGGCGAGCTCGGTCTTGGCATCGCGCGTCACGCCGCCTTCGAGGCCGGCGAGGACGTTGGCGGTGTTGCGGATGGTGGTGCCGTTGGCGAAGAGGTTGAGCGCGGTGGCGCGGTTGGTCTCGGCGAGGGCGGCGTTGACCTTGTCCTGCCCCGGGAAGTTGCGGAGGTCGAGGTGCGAGGTCTCGCGGTTCCAGGTGACGGCGGCGTCCCAGGTCCAGCCCTGCCCGTATTTGCCCTCGAGGCCGGCGACGAGGCGTTCCATCTCGTTCGTCGTCTTGGTGAGGCGATCACCGAGCTCGAGGAAGCGGAAGAACATCGTCTGCGTGTTGTTGGAGACGAGCGTCACGCCGAACGGGTTGAACGGGTTGGTGGCCGGGAGGGTGATGGTGTTGAGGTTGGAGATCGGCGCGGGCGAGAGGCCCTCGACGTTTTCGTTGCGCTGCCAGCCGAGCTCGGCGAAGGCGGCGAGCTGCGGCGAGAATTCGTGGCGGACGTTGGCGATCAGGCCGCGGCGCTCGGTTTCGCTCTGGGGCCGGATCGCGGCGTTGGCATCGAAGGTGTTCTGGGTCTGAAGGAGCCGGTTGAACGTCGGCGTGGAGCCGGTGCGCTCGACCGTGAAGGTCCGCTGCGCGGCGGTGGCGCCGGCGGGGATGACCTGGCCGGTGATGGGATCGGTGGCGCCGACGGGCACGACGAACGAGCCGGGCGTGTTGCTCGCGAGGAGCAGCTGGCGCTTCACGGGCTGCGGGAGCTCGCGGAAGAGGAACGAGTCGCGTTTGAACCAATCGGCGATGAGCGAGAGCGACGTGGCGCCGACCTTGGTGCCGAAGGCGAGGGAGCCGCGGTAGGTGGGCGCCTCGATGCCGCCGGTGAAGTCACCGTAGGTGGCGTTGAACGTGGTGCCGACGAAGTCCTTTTTCAGGATGACGTTCACGACGCCGGCGACGGCATCGGCGCCGTAGATGGCGGAGGCGCCGTCCTTGAGCACCTCGACGCGCGCGATGGCGGCGAGGGGGATCATGTTCATGTCGACGAACTGTTCGGTGCCGAGGCCGGCGGCGCTGCCGCCCTGGCCGAACGGCGCGAGGGTGACGCGGCGGCCGTTCATGAGCACGAGCGTGGAGTTTACGCCGAGGCCGCGCAGCGAGATGGCGGCGGAGCCGGGCGAGGAGGTGTTGACGCGGTTCTCGGCGAAGCCGCCGGCGCCGATTTCGGGCACGCGGCGGAGGAGGTTGGTCAGGTTGGTCTGGCCGGAGGTCTCGATTTCCGCGGAGGTGAGGACGCGGAGATTGGCGGCGCCGGCGGATTCACCGGCGCGGAGGTTGGTGCCGGTGACGGTGAACGCCTCCAGCTTGGTCGGCGCGCCGCCGGCGGCAGGCGCGGCGGGTTGGGCGGCGAGCGACGCGGTCAGCGTCGTCGCAGCGGCCAGGGTGGTGATGAGTTTCATAGTGGGTGTTGGTTAGGTGTCGGACGAAAGAGTTGAAGGTTGAGAGTTGAAAGTTGAATGACCGAACCCGGGCGCGGGTAGGGCGGTGCGCCGCGGCAAGGGTGCGGGCTCAGGGCGCGAATTTGCCGCTGGCGATGCCGGCTTCGATGCGGGTGGCGAGCTCGCGGACGCGGGCCTTGATGAGCGGGACGTCGAGAGTTTTGACGACGCGGTCTTCCATCACGACGCGGCCGTGGATGATGCTGGTGCGGACATCGCGCGGGCTGGCGGCGTAGACGAGGGCGGAATACGGGTCGTAGAGCGGGATCATCGCGGTGGAGTCGACGTCGACGAGGATGAGGTCGGCGAGTTTGCCGGGCTCGAGGGAGCCGATGCGGTCTTCCATATGCAGGGCGCGGGCGCCGCCGAGCGTGGCCATCTCGACGACGTGGGCGGCGGGCATGACGTTGCGGTCCTTGCGGTCGAGTTTGTGGACCTTGGCGACGTAGCCGAGCTGGCCGATGATATCGAGGGTGTTGCCGCTCATCGGGCCATCGGTGGCGAGGCCGATGCGGAGGCCGTCGTTGAACATCTTCAGCGCGGGGGCGACGCCCTTGGCGGACTTGATGTTGGCGACGATGGCGTGGGCGACGCCGGCGTCGCGGGCCTTGAGGAGGGCAATGTCGGTATCGTTGACGAAAATGCAGTGGGCGGCGACGAGGCGGCGGTTGAGGAGGCCGAGCGAGTCGAGGTATTCGACCGGCGTCATGTTGTGCTCCCTGCGCAGCGTGGTCATCTCCTCGGTCATCTCGGCGAGGTGGATGAGGACGGGGGCGTCGAGCTCGGCGGAGGCGCGGGCGATTTCGCGGAGGCGGGCGGCGTCGACGGTGTAGGGCGCGTGCGGGGAGAAGGCGGGCGTGATGAGCGGATCGCCGCGGAATTCGGCGATGAACTTCTTCGCGAGGGCGAGGCCGCCGTAGGGCTCGGGGGCGTCGGGGGCGGGGAAGTTGATGATGGTCTGGCCGAGGACGGCGCGGATGCCGGCTTCGCGGCAGGCCTTCGCCACTTCGTCCTCGAAGTAATACATGTTGGCGAAGGTGGTCACGCCGCCCTCGATCATCTCGAGGATGCCGAGCAGGCCGCCCCAGCGGACGACGTCGCGGTCGACGAAGGATTTCTCGAGCGGGAAAATGTAGCGGCGGAGGCGGTCGGGGACGTCGTCGCCGAGGCCGCGGAAGAGGGTCATCGAGGCGTGCGTGTGGGCGTTGACCATGCCGGGGAGCGCGAGGGCGCCGCGGGCGTCGATGGTGCGGGTGGCGCGGTAGCGGGCGGCGAGGCTGGCGGGCCCGACGGCGAGGATACGTTCGCCGCGGATGGCGATGACGCCATCGGGGATGATCTCGCGCGTGGCGTTCATCGTGAGCACGCGTGCGCGGGTGATGAGCAGGTCGGCGTCGAGGAGCGGGGAGACGGCAGCAGCTGACGGAGCGGTTTGGGCAGGCGCGGACGACATCGCAAGGGTGAGCAGGCTGAGTCGGAAAACGAAGGCGAGTGAAACGCGCATCGTGACCAACAGAGCGAGGGTAGGCGCGGCTTTCAAGCGCGGCGACGGCGAGCGGGGGGGAAAGACGGGGTAGACGCGGAAGACGGGAGAGACGGAGAGAAGGAGGGACGGAGAGAGGGGCTGCGTGGAGGCACCGGGTCCTACCGGGAGCAGAGGGAGACGAAGAGGGATTCGAAGCGGGGGGCGTCGAGGTGGAGTTCGACGCGGGCGGGGGTGGTGGCGCCGGAGGACGGGGACTCGGCGGGCCAGTCGAGGGTGTCGCCGTAGTGGGGGCCGGGATCGAGGTCGACGTCGAGGTGGCGGGTGACCGCGTGGGTGACGAGCGTGGGGTCGATCCAGGTGGCGGCGGCGACTTCGTCCCAGAGTGGGCGACCGCGGGGGCCGAAGCGGTCGAGGTAGCGGGCGAGGGGCGTGCCGGCGGCGGCGATGCGGGCGAAGAGCGCGGGCGTGGCGCGGACGTTTTGCGAGATATCGATCGGCGAGCAGGTGAGCTGGCGCCACGGGGCGCGAAGGACGGCGTGGGCGGCTTCGGGGTCGAAGCGGAGGTTGAACTCGCGGCGTGGCGTGCGGGTGAATTCGCGGGCGTCGGTCTGCGGCGCGAACGATCCGCCCATGAAATGAACCTCGCGGATGAGTGCCGGGAGCCGGGGCTCGAGGTGGAGGGCGAGCGCGAGGTCGGTAAACGGCGCGGCGCACCAGAGGGAGATCTCGCCGGGGCGCGCGCGGGCGTGGCGGACGATGAAGGCGGCGGCGGATTCGCCGGCGGCGGGCGCGGTGACGGGGTTGCCCTCGGGAAGGTCGCGGATCTCGCGCGGATCGGCCCAGCGGCCGGGGCGCTCGAGGTCCCAGGCGCCCTTGTAGATGAGTTTGCCGTGGCGGGCTTCCCACGCGGTGGTGGCGGCGGGCGTGTTGACGAGCGGGTGTTCGGCGCCGGGGACGACGGGGATTTCGGTGCGGCCGACGAGCTCGAGGAAACGCAGCGCGTGGCGGACCTGTTGATCGCGCCAGTGATCGCCGGTGGGCACGCAGATCCCGAGGACATCGACATCGGGGGCGTTGAGCAGGAGGGCGATCGACTGGAGGTTGGTGCCGGCGGGGCCGAGGGTGTCCTGATCGATGATGACGGTGCGGCGCGGCATGGTGCGGAGGCGGGGGAGGATGGCCGCAAAGAGCGGCGGGCGGCGCAAAAAGAAACTGGCGGGGAGGGCCGCGGGCGCGCGAGCGTGGGGCGTGGACTACCTCGCGCTGATCGACCGCAGCAAGCTGCACTACAAGCGGAGCGATGTGACGCCGATCTTTGCGGAGCCGGCGGCGTTTCGGGCGTTGGTGGAGGATATGGTCGCGCCGTGGGTGGGGGCGCCGGAGGGGGAGCGGGTCGAGCGCGTGGTGGGCACGGATGCGCTGGGGTTCGTGGTGGGCACGGCGCTGGCGCTGCGGCTGGGCGTGGGCTTCGTGCCGGTGCGCAAGGGCGGGAAGCTGCCGGTGCGGAACGAGCGCGTGGCGTTTCGCGATTATTCGGGGCAGGAAAAGGCGTTCGAGTTACGCGCGGAGCCGTGGCCGCGCGGCACGCGGGTGCTGCTCACGGACGAGTGGATCGAGACGGGCGCGACGGCGGCGGCGGCGGTGGAACTGATCGAGCGCACGGGCGGCGTGGTCGTCGGCATCACGGCGATCGCCTTTCGGAAGAACGAGCGCACGGCGCCGCTGTGGGCGAAATATCGCTGCCACGGGGTGTGGCCGGAGCGGCCGTAGCGCGGGGCGACGCGGGGCGGCGCGCCGCGCGGAGTTGAAAGTTGAAGGGTGAAAGTTGAAAGACGGAGACGGAGGCGGGGAGGTGGGCGGGCGCGGGAGGTGGAGGCGGGTGGGTGAGGAGACGAGAGGCTAGAGCAGAGCCGAGGAGGTGGAACCGGCGATTGCGGGTGTTTTCGTCGGGGCTCTGGACTCTCGGCTCTTGGCTATCGGCAATGCGGCGCGGGGCGCCGTGCGAGTTGAAGGTGACGGGCGGAGCGGCGTCGGCCCGGTCTCTCAACCTTCAACTTTCACCTTTCAACTCCGACCGACTTACCGCTCCAGCCAGACGTCCTTGTAGTTGCGGAAGCCGAGGGGGGATTTTTTCCAGCCGCGGACGGACGGGGCGACGAGGGTGGTGCGGGAGCCCCAGTAGATCGGGGCGATGGGCATCTGGGCGAGGAGGTAGGCTTCGACGCGCTGGAGCTCGGCGAGACGCGCGGCGGGCGTGCGCTCGGCGTTGGCGCGGGCGAGCAGCGCGTCGTAGCGCGGATCGGCGAAGCCGGTGCCGTTCACGCCGTTGCCGGAGGTGAAGATGTTGAGGTAGGTGAGCGGGTCGGGGAACTCGGCGATCCAGCGGCCGCGCGCGATGGCGTAGTCGAGCGTATCGAAGGCATCGAGGAGCACCTTGAATTCCTTCTGCGTGATCCGGATCTCGAGGCCGAGGTCGCGGCGCCACATCTGCTGGATGGCTTCGGCGATGCGTTGGTTGATCTCGGAGGAGATGGTGGTGAGCTCGAGCGCGGGGAAACCCTGGCCGTCGGGGTAGCCGGCCTCGGCGAGGAGTTTCTTCGCGGTGGCGAGGTCGCGGTTGCGTCCGGGGGGCGGCGTGTAGCCGCCGAGGCCGGGCGGGGTGAGCGCGAAGGCGGGCGTCTGGCCGCCGCGGAGCACGGAGCGCGCGATGGCCTCGCGGTCGATGGCGAGCGAGAGCGCGGTGCGGAGGCGGACGTCGGAGAGGACCGGGTGGCGGGTGTTGAAGCGGAGGAAGTAGCTCTCGAAGAACGGTTCGATGCGGATCAACTCGGGGGAGTCTTTGCGGTAGGCTTCGACCTTGGCGGGCGGGACGTCCCACGTGGTGTGGAGTTGGCCGGCGCGGAAGGAGAGCTCCTGGGTCTGGGTGGACTCGAGCGGGTAGAAGTGGATGGCGTTGAGGCGGACTTGGGCGGCGTCCCAGTAGTGCGGATTTTTTTCGACGATGACGTGCTGGTGATCCTTCCACTCGCGGAGGCGGAACGGGCCGTTGGAGACGAAGGGCGCGGCGCGCGTCCATTTGCCGGTGCGGTCGTCGAACTTGGCGCCGTCGCGCTCGATGGAGGCGGCGTGGACGGGGAAGCAGACGTTGGCGCGGAGGACGGTGAGGAAGTGCGGGGCGGGGCGGGCGAGTGAGATCTCGAGGATGAGGTCGTCGCGCTGGCGGATGCCGACGACGCGGAAGTTGGCGAGGCGGCCCTTGGCGAAGTCCTCGGCGTTGGCGATGGGGAAGAGGGCATCCTTGTATTCGGAACCCAAGGACGGCGTGAGCGCGCGGCGGAGGCTGTAGAAAAAATCGCGGGCGGTGAGCGGGTCGCCGTTGGACCATTTCGCGCCGGGGCGGAGATGGAAGGTGTAGGTGAGGCCGTCGGCGGAAATCTCCCAGCGCTCGGCGGCGCCGGGGCGCGGCTGGAGCGTCTCCTCGTCGAGCGTGACGAGGCCCTCGAAGAGGGCGCTGAGGACATTGTGGTCGACGCTGCCGCCGGCGAGGTGCGGGTCGAGCGACTGGATCTCGGCGCCGTTGCCGACGTGCAGCACGCCCTCGCGGTCGCCGCGCGCGACGGGGGTGTCGCGGCGGGCGCAGCCGGCGAGTAACGCGGTGGCGAGCAGCAGGAAAACGAGGGCGGGCGGGCGCACGCGGTGCGGCATGCGGGCGAGTGTGCGGCGCCCGTGCGCGGAGGCAAATGCGCCGGCGGGTCCGCGCGGCGCGGAGTGGGGTTTGTCACGCAATACGTGACAAACCCGGAGGGGGGCGCGGCGTCGGGGGTGGCGCGCGGGTGCTCAGAAGTCGGCGGTGCCGGGGGTGCGGGCGAAGGGGATGACGTCGCGGATGTTGCCCACGCCCGTGACGAACATGAGCATGCGCTCGAAGCCGAGGCCGAAGCCCGCGTGGGGCACGCTGCCGTAGCGGCGGAGGTCGAGATACCACCAGTAGGCTTTCTCGTCGAGGTGGTGGAGCGCCATGCCCTCGCGGAGGAGCTCGAGGCGTTCCTCGCGCTGGCTGCCGCCGATGATCTCGCCGATGCCGGGCACGAGAAGGTCCATCGCGGCGACGGTCTGGCGGTCGGGCGTCTCGCCGTCGTTTTTGCGCATGTAGAAGGCTTTGATCGCGCGCGGGTAGTTGTAGACGGTGACGGGGCACTTGAAGTGCTCCTCGGTGAGGAAGCGCTCGTGTTCGGCCTGGAGGTTGGCGCCCCACGACACCGGGTGTTCCCAGGTGCGGCCGGATTGTTCGAGGATCGCGACGGCCTCGGTGTAGCTGCAGCGCTGGAAGGGGCGCTCGAGCACGAAGTCGAGGCGGGCGAGGAGGTCCTTGTCGACGAACTTGGCGAAGAACTCGAGGTCGGCGGCGCAGTGGGTGCGGGCGTCGCGGATGAGGTATTTCACGAACTCCTCGGCGAGATCCATGTTGCCCTGCAGGTCGCAGAACGCGACCTCGGGCTCGATCATCCAGAACTCGGCGGCGTGGCGCGACGTGTTGCTGTTCTCGGCGCGGAAGGTCGGGCCGAAGGTGTAGATATTGGAGAGGGCGTGCGCGAAGATCTCGCCCTCGAGCTGGCCCGAGACGGTGAGGAAGGTCTTCCGGCCGAAGAAGTCCTTGGCGACGTCGACATCGCCGGACTCGGTCATCGGCGGGTGGGCGAGGTCGAGCGTGGTGACGCGGAACATGTCGCCCGCGCCCTCGGCGTCGCTGCCGGTGATGATCGGCGTGTGGACGTAGTGGAAATCCTTGGACTGGAAAAACTGGTGGACGGCGTAGGCGAGGCGGCTGCGCACGCGGAAGACGGCGCCGAAGAGATTGGAGCGCGGGCGGAGGTGGGCGATCTCGCGGAGGAACTCGAGGGTGTGGCCCTTTTTCTGGAGCGGGTAGGTGCCGTCGGCCTCGCCGAGGATGCGGAACGACCCGGCGACGACCTCCCACTGCTGGCCCTGGCCCTTGGACGGGACGAGCCGGCCGCGGACCTCGATCGAGGCGCCGGTGTGGGCGCGGGCGATTTCGGCGGCGTAGTTGGGGAGCGACGAATCGGCGATGACCTGGATGCCCTTGAGGCAGGAGCCGTCGTTGACCTCGATGAACGAGAACGTCTTCGCGTCGCGGCGGGTGCGGATCCAGCCCTGCAGGAGGAGGGAATCCGTGGGCGCGGAGGCGTTGAGCGCGTGTTTGACGAGAGTGCGAGCCATGGTGGTTTTTGGGGCCGAACGAAGACCGCGCGGCGGGAGGTGGCAAACCCGGAAAGGCCGTGCGTCGGCCCGCGGGCGGCCGTTTCGCGGCGGCGGGAGAAGCGGATTTCCGGCGGGCTGGGCGGAGGCGGGACCGCGGGTGATGCGTCGGCGGTTGCAAAAAAATTTTCCTGACGCACATCTTTCGGCCTACCTCGCCCTGCCACGAACGATGCTTTCCGTCGCCGACCTCAAGAAGTCCTTCGTATCACCCGAAGGCGGACGCGTGGACATCGTGGACGTGGCGGGCTTCGCCCTTGCGGCCGGTGAGCAGCTCGCGCTGCGCGGGGAGAGCGGCTCGGGCAAGACGACTTTCCTGCACCTGGTGGCCGGTATCCTTGCGGCGGACAGCGGGACGGTGAAGATCGACGGCGCGGAGATGACGGCGTTGAGCGAGTCGCGTCGCGACCGGCTGCGGGCGGAGAAGCTCGGGTATATTTTTCAGACCTTCAATCTGCTGCAGGGCTTCACGGTGCTGGAAAACGTGGTGCTCGGCATGAGCTTCGGGCCGCGCGGGGCGGACCGGAAGCACGCGCGCGGGATGCTGGAGCGCGTGGGGCTCGGGCATCGGCTGAACCACTATCCGCGGCAGCTCTCGACCGGCCAGCAGCAGCGCGTGGCGGTGGCCCGTGCGCTGGTGAACCACCCGAAGCTCGTGTTGGCGGACGAGCCGACCGGGAATCTGGACCGCAAGCACGCGCGCGAGGCGCTGGCGCTGATCCGCGAAGTCTGCCGCGAGCAGCAGGCAGCGCTGCTGCTGGTGAGTCACGACGAGGAAGTGCTCGGGCAGTTCGACGCGCGGAAGGATTTTGCGGAGATCAACCGGGCGGCGAAGGAGGCGAAGCGATGACGCTGCCCCTGATCATTTACCGGTCGCTGCGGCAGCATGCGCTCTCGACCGTCATCACGGTCGGCGGCATCGCGCTCGCGTGCGGGCTGCTGATGTGTGTGTGGATGGTGAAGACGCAGTCGCAGGCGGCTTTCACGCAGACGACGACGGGCTTCGATGCGGTGCTCGGCGCGCGCGGTTCGAAGCTGCAGCTGGTGCTCAACGCGATCTTCCACCTCGAAGCGTCGCCGGGAAATGTGCCGGCGCAGCAGTTCGAGATGGTGCGGCGGCATCCGATGGTGAAGACGGCGATCCCGATCGCCGTGGGCGACAACCTGCGCGGCTTCCGGCTCGTGGGCACGGTGCCGGAGCTGTTCACCAACGTGGAGTATGCGACGGGCAAAAAGTTCGCGGTGATCGCGGGCGGTAAGCTTTTTTCTCCGGATGCCAAGGAGGCGGTGGTCGGCAACTTCGCCGCGCAGCGGCTCGGGCTGAAGGTGGGCGATACGTTCAAGCCGTTTCACGGTCTGGCGTTCGATCCGAAGACGGAGCACGCGGATGTCTTCAAGGTGGTCGGCATCCTCGAGCCGACGAATACGCCGGTGGACCGCGTGGTGTGGATTCCGCTGCGCGGCCTGCAGACGATGAGCGGGCACGATCCGAAGGCGGCGACGGATGTGAGCGCGGTGCTGCTGCAGCTGCGCACGCCGATGGCGGGGCTGCAGATGGACATGATGTATAACAAGCAGGGCAACCTGCTGACGTTTGCCTATCCGGTGGGTGCGATCATCGCGGAGCTGTTCAGCAAGATCAGCTGGTTCGACCAGGTGCTGGCGCTGGTGGCGTATCTCGTGGCGCTGGTCGCGGCGGGGTCGGTGCTGGCGAGCATCTACAATTCGATGAGTGCGCGGCAGCGCGACCTCGCGATCCTGCGGGCGCTCGGCGCGAAACGGCGGACGATCTTCGGTGCGGTGTTCGCGGAGGCCGCGTGCATCGGCGCGCTGGGCGCGGCGGCGGGCTTTGCGGTGTATTTCGCGTTGTTTGCCGGCGTGGCGCAGCTGATCCGGTCGCAGACCGGCGTGGTGCTCGACATCGGGGCGGGCCATCCGGTGCTCTGGATCTGCCCGCTCGCGATGGTCGGACTGTGTGCGCTGGGCGGCGTGGTGCCGGCGATGAAGGCCTACCGGACGCCTGTCGCGGAGACGCTGGCGCCGGTGTCCTGACGCGCACGGTTGCGCCGGTTCGCGACGACGGGTGAAATCGTTTTTGACGAGCGGAGGGCGTTGAGTAGCGTCCGGGCGCCATGAAAAACGCGCCCCGTCTTCTCGCTGCCGTCCTGAGTTCCCTGGTGTTGGTTGCGCCGGGATTGCGGGCGGAGTCGGCGCCGAAGCCCGACGCGGCGAAGCCGGTGGCGAATGCGACGATCACGGCGCCGTCGCTGGACAACGGTTATCTGAAGCTCGGTTTCGACCAACTCGCCGCCTACACTTTCACGCCGCCGCCGTTCGATCCGGCCGCCGATCCGAAGGCGACGCCCCCGACGGGCGAAGAGCAGATCCCGGAGATCGTGAAGAGCTGGAATGGCAAGAAGGCCGTGGTGACCGGCTACATGGTGCCGGTGAAGATGGAGAAGGGGCTCGTGACGGAATTTCTCCTGATGCGGAACACGATGGCGTGCTGCTTCGGCACGGTGCCGAACATGAACGAGTGGGTCGTGGTGAAGATGAAGAACGGGGTGCAGCCGATGATGGATGTGCCGGTGGCGTTCTATGGAAAACTCAAGGTCGGCGCGATGTTCGAGAACGGCTACATGACCGGACTCTACGAACTCGAGGGCGAGAAGATGGGCGAGGTCCAGGGCTGAGCGGCGGAAGAGAAGACAGGGGAATTGCCGGAAACGAAGAGACCGGCGGGCGGGGCGGCCGCGCGGTCGTGAGGATGGCGTCTTGCCTGTCCGGCGCCGTTTTTCCTCCCTGCGTTACCGCGCGATGTCGCGCTGCGTGAGCACGCGGAAGCCGCGGGTGCCGAGGGCCTGCGCCCCGACATCGGAATCCTCCGCGCTGACCGCGAGCGCGGCGCGGCCGTCGGGGCGTTTGATGAAGCTGTAGATGTAATGGAGGTTGATCTCCGCTTCGAGCAGTGCGGCGAGCACGCCCTCGACCTGGGATTCGTCGGTGATCTCGATCGCGAGCACGTCGCACTCCGCGTAGGGAAAATCGTTGTTCACGAGCAGCTCGCGGGCGCGGTCGGGGTCGTCGACCACGAAGCGCACGATCGCGCTGTCGGTGGTATCGAGCACGGTGAGGGCCATCACGTGCACATCGTGCGCCTTGAACACGGCGATGAGGTCGTGGAGGCGGCCGACCCGGTTCTCGGCGAACACGGAGAACTGCTTTACCGGATCGTGGGGCGTCGTGCTGATTTGCGCTGCCATGGCGGCGGAAGGTGGAGGGCGGACCGCGGACGGTCAACGAAAGCGGTGGGGCGCGCGGCGGCGATTCGCGGGTTGGAATCGCGGCGCGCGAACGCCAAGGTGGCGGCATGTCCTCCGCCCTTCCCGCGCCGCACGCGGCCGCGCAACGCGACGCCGAGATGGGCGCGCGTCTCGTGCTGCGCGGCATCGCGCTCAACGCGGTGCTGGCGGTCGCGAAATTCGCCGGCGGGATCTTCGGCAACACGTATGCGCTGATCGCCGACGGAGCGGAATCGACCCTCGACATTTTCTCCTCGGTGCTGGTCTGGGCGGGCTTCCGCGTGGCGGCGCGGCCGCCGGACGCGGACCATCCCTACGGCCACGGCAAGGCGGAGCCGCTGGCGGCGCTGGCGGTGGCGGTCTTCATCTTCGGCATGATGATCTGGGTGGCGATCCATGCGGTGCGGGAGATCGTGACGCCGCACCTCGCGCCGAAGTGGTGGACGTTGCCGCTGCTCGCGGGCGTGGTGCTGGTGAAGACGTGGTTCTCGCGGCGGATGCAGGATGTGGGCACCGCGGCGGGATCGACGGCGCTCCGGGTGGAGGCGATGCACCATTGGAGCGACGCGGTGACGTCGGCCGCGGCGTTTGTCGGAATCGCGATCGCGCTGCTCGGCGGCCCGGGCTGGGAGTCGGCGGACGACTGGGCGGCGCTGCTCGCCTGCATCGTGATCGGGCTCAATGGCGTGACGATGCTGAGCCGGGCGCTGGGCGATGTGATGGACACGGCGGTGCCGCGGGATTTTGAGAACGAAGTGCGCGCGCTCGCGTTGGAGGTCCCCGGTGTGCGGGCGCTCGACAAGGTGCGCATGCGGAAGAGCGGCCTGAGCCATCTGGTCGACATCCAGGTGCGGGTGAACGGCGAACTCACGGTGCGGGAGGGGCACGATATCGCGCACGCGGTGAAAGATGCGCTGATGGCCTCGCGGGCCCACCGCATCACCGATGTGACCGTGCACGTGGAGCCGGAGAAGTAACGCGTTGCGCGAATGCGTTTTCGTGCTTCGTTCACCCGTTTACCCGCTTCGACCTGTGACTATGAATAACTCCCTGACCCTGCTGGCGTGCGCCTTGGCGTCCGTCCAACTCCTGCCGGCGCAGACCGCGCCGGCCCCGTCGCCCACCGCCGCGGCGGGTGAAGCGCCCCTCAAGCTCGAGGCCTTCACGGTCACGGGTTCCAACATCCGGCGGATGGAGGTCGAGACGGCGCTGCCCGTGACCGTTTTCTCCCAGAGCGAAATCGACATCCGTGATGCCTCGCAGCCGTCCGAATTGCTCACGGCGCTGCCGCAGGTGACGGGTCTGCCCGGCAACGAGACCGCGACGCTCGGCGCGACGGCGCGCGGCGACAACGCGAGCGTCTCGCTGCGCGGCACAAACTCGGGCGACACGCTGCTGCTGCTGAACGGCCGCCGGCTGCCGCCGCATCCGATCAGCCAGAACGAAAACGCCACGCCGGCCCTGCCGGTGAACGTGAACCAGATGCCCAACCGCGGGCTCGAGCGCGTCGACGTGCTGCGCGACGGTGCCTCGTCGGTTTACGGCACGGACGCGATCGCGGGCGTCGTGAATTATGTGATGCGGCGTAATTTCACCGGCACGGAGCTGATGCTGCGTTACGGGCAGACCCGCTACAGCGATGGCCAGGAGCGCCGCGCGACGCTCACCCACGGTCTGAAGTTTGCGGGCGGCAAGGGCCGTGCGATGCTCGTCGCGGACTTCTTCAGCCGCGAGGCGATGTATGTGCGCGACCGGCCGTTTGCGGCCGATGCCGACAACAGCACGCGCGCCCCGGCGCCGTGGAACGTGCCGACCGACACGACGTTCAATCTCCGCTCGGTCACGAGCGAATATGGCAGCTTCACCCTGGGCACGACGTCCGGCACGGGCGTCTTCACTCCGGGCCGCACCGCCGGTCTGCCGACGAACCAGGTCAACGCCAACGGCAACTTCTTCCTCGCGCCGAACGGCAGTGGTGGCGTGCAGTTTCTCACCGCCACGCCGAGCCGCGCCGGGGCCACGCGGGAGTATTACTGGAACAATAACTCCTACCGCGTCATCCAGCCGCAGACCGAGCGCACGAATGTGTTCCTCGGTTCGGAGTTCGACGTGAACGACCGCGTCACGTTGTTCGGTGACTTCAACATGTATCTGAGTTCCTCGGCGACGGTGCGTGAGCCCGACGGCATCACCGCCTCGACCGACGGCAACATCGTCGTGCCGGCGACCAACCCGTGGAATCCCTTCGGCAACCGCTTCGTGTCGCCCACGGGTGCGCCCAACGCCGACGGCACGCCCCGCCTCACCGGCACGCCGGCGGCGGTGTTGATCAACAACAAGCGCCTCTCCGATCTCGCGCTCCGGGCGGCCGACGTGGACACTGCGGTCTACCGCGGCGTCCTCGGCGCGCGCGGCAAACTGGCGAATTCGTGGACGTGGGAGGCGGCTTCGCTCTACGGCGAGGCGCGCACGACGGATTTCGAGAATGGCGCCACGCGGAAGACGAAGATCATCTCGGCGATCAACCAGACCGATCCGGCGCAGGCCTTCAATCCGTTCAGCCGGACGTTTGCGGTGCGCGACAACCAGATCGTGGTGACCGGCGATTACCGGAATCCCGAGAGCGTGCAGCGGACCTTCCGCGAGCCGTTCGTGCGCGAGGGCATCACCAAGGTCGGCAGCCTCGATGCGCGGGCCTCGGGTGATCTGTTCCGGATCTGGGGCGACAACCGGATCGCGGCGGCGGTGGGCACCGAATTCCGCTACGAGGCCTACGACGACTACCGGCCGCCGTTCGCGGGCCTGAATCCGCCCGGGAGCGGCCTCGATCCGACGGCCAACGACTTCCTGGGCTTCTCGCCCAACTCCGACACCCACGGCAACCGCCATGTGACGGCGCTCTACGCCGAGACGGTGATCCCGCTGGTCGGGCCGCGCCAGAAGCTGCCCCTCGTGCAGTCGCTCGAGCTGACCGGCTCCGCGCGGTTCGAGAGCTACACCGACTTCGGCCAGACTACCAAGCCCAAGGTCGGCGTCGCCTGGCGCCCGATCCGCTGGGTGATGGTGCGCGGTTCCTTCAATGAGGGCTTCCGTGCGCCCAATCTGGCGCAGCTGTTCACCGGCACGCTCATCCGCACGGTGACGAACAGCACCGACAGCTACCGCAACACGGTCACGGGACTGCCCTCGGATGGTCCCTCGAATCGCCGCAACATTGCCTCCGGCAATCCCGACCTGCGGCCGCAGACCTCGGTCGGTAAATCGGCGGGCATCGTGATCGACGTCCCCGTGGTCCGTGGGCTTTCGGTGGCGTTCGACTACTTCGAGATCTCGCAGCGCAACGTCGTCGCGGCCTCCGGCTCGATCAACGACGACCGCGATGCGTTGCTCGCCGCCACGCAGGCGGCGCTCGCGGCGGGGCAGAACATCACCGCGATCGACCTCGGCTCCGGCACCGATGCCTACAAGGGCGATCCCTCCGTCGTCCGTCTGCCCGTAACCCAGGCGGACCGCGATTTCTTCGCCGCCTACAACGCGCGCCAGCCGGCCAACAGCCAGCGTGCAGTCGTCGGCGCGATCCAGAATATCCGGACCACCTTCTTCAACCGCGGCCTCGAATACACCAACGGCTTCGATTTCGACGTGAACTATCGGCTGCCGGAGAACGCGCTGGGTCGCTTCACGCTCAACACGAGCGCGACCTACGTGCTGAACTACTACCGCTACCAGCGGGTGGGCGCGGATAAGTTCAACTCCCGCGGCACCAACTCCTTCGGCGGGGCGCTGCCGAAATGGCGTGGCTCCGCGACCGTGTCGTGGCGGCGCAACGCGTGGAATGCCGGTCTCGGCGCCTACTACATCGGCGAGTATCTCGACAGCGGCGCGGCCGCCTCCGCGGCGCAATACGAAGCGCTCGGCCGGCCGAGCTACCTCGGCTCGATCGTGAACAGCGGCGTGCGTTTCTACCGCTTCATCGTCGAGGACACGATCACCTACAACGCCTACGTCGGCTACCGCGTCGATTCCCGCAACCGCTGGCTCAACGGCACCTCGATCCGGCTGGGCGTAAACAACCTGACCGACGAGGAGCCGCCGCTTTCGAGCGACTCCCGCGGCTACGATCCGGCGGTTTACAACACGCTCGCGCGCGGCCTCAGCTGGAACGTGCAGATCACGAAGAAACTCTGACCGGTTCATTCCCGGACTGCCCACTTCGGGCCGCGGCGCTAGGCGCCGCGGCCTTTTTTCCGCCTAGCTAATGCCGCCGCGTAGGCGGCTTCTTCCCTCTCGGGCAGGGGTTTAGCCGTTTACTCGCCGGCGCTGTGGGTGAATACTCATGCCATCATGAAAAAGCGTCCCGCTGCGAAGCCCCTCGCCACCAACAGACACCTCCTGCGCTGGGTCGAAAAAATGGCCGAGCTCTGCAAGCCCGACGCCATCCACTGGGTCGACGGTTCGAAGCAGGAATACGATGCGCTGTGCGCGCAGATGGTCGCCGGCGGCACCTTCATCAAGCTCAACGCGAAGAAATGGCCCGGGTGCTACCTCGCGCGCTCCGATGCCAGCGACGTCGCCCGCGTCGAAGACCGCACCTTCATCTGTTCGCTTTCCAAGGAAGCGGCCGGCCCGACCAACAACTGGGTCAATCCCTTCGAGATGCGGAAGACCCTGAAGGGGCTTTTCAACGGCTGCATGCGGGGACGCACGATGTATGTGCTGCCGTTTAGCATGGGACCGATCGGCTCGCCCATGTCGCAGATCGGGGTGCAGCTCACCGATTCGCCCTATGCGGTCGTCAACATGCGTATCATGGCGCGCATCGGGAAAAAAGTCTTCGAGCTCATCGACCGGAACTTCAAACGCGTCGTGCCGTGCGTCCACTCGGTCGGTCTGCCGCTGGCACCCGGTCAGAAGGACGTGGCGTGGCCGTGCAACAAGGAGAAATATATCGTCCACTTCCCCGAGACGCGCGAAATCTGGAGCTACGGTTCCGGCTACGGCGGCAATGCGCTGCTCGGCAAGAAGTGCTTCGCGCTCCGGATCGCGTCGGCGATGGCGCGCGACGAAGGCTGGATGGCCGAGCACATGCTCATCCTCGGCGTCGAGGATCCGAAGGGGAAAAAGTCCTACGTCGCCGCCGCGTTCCCCAGCGCCTGCGGCAAGACCAACTTCGCGATGCTCGTGCCGCCCGCGCCTTTCCAGAAACAGGGGTGGAAGATCACGACCGTCGGCGACGATATCGCCTGGATCAAACCCGACGAACACGGGCGCCTCCATGCGATCAATCCCGAGGCCGGCTTCTTCGGCGTCGCGCCCGGCACCAGTGTGGCGACCAACCCGAACGCGATGGCCGCCCTCGCGAAGAACACCATCTTCACCAACTGCGCGCTCACGCCCGATGGCGGCGTCTGGTGGGAAGGCATGACCGAGACGCCGCCCGAGATGGCGACCGACTGGCAGGGCAAGATCTGGACGCCCGAGATCGCGAAGGCGACCGGGGCCAAGGCCGCGCATCCCAACGCCCGTTTCACCGCGCCCGCGGCGCAGTGCCCGACGATGGACCGCGACTGGGAGAAACCCGAGGGCGTGCCGATCAGCGCCTTCGTCTTCGGTGGGCGCCGTGCGACCACCATGCCGCTCGTCTACCAGGCGTTCAATTGGTCCAGCGGAGTTTACGTCGGCGCCACGATGGGCTCCGAAATGACCGCGGCCGCTGCGGGCACGATCGGCAAGGTCCGTCGTGACCCGATGGCCATGCTGCCGTTCTGTGGTTACAACATGGGCGATTACTTCCGCCACTGGATCAGCCTGCAGCGCAAACTCAGCGAGACGCCGCGGATTTTCCACGTGAACTGGTTCCGCAAGGACAAGGACGGGAAGTTCATGTGGCCCGGGTTTGGCGAGAACATGCGCGTGCTGAAGTGGATCTTCGACCGCGTGCGCGCCGGTGGCCGGGCGAAGGAGACGCCGATCGGCTGGGTGCCCCGTTATCGTGACATCGACTGGACCGGCCTCGATTTCCCCGAGGCGAAGTTCGAGGAACTGCAGGCGTTCGACCGCGCCGCGTGGCGGGCCGAGGTCCTCGGGCACGAAGAGCTGTTCCTCGACCTGCATGCGTCGCTGCCGAAGGAACTTATCTTCGAGCGCGAGCTGTTGATCTGCCGCATGTGAGTCCGTGGCCGGCGGCGTGCCGATGCCGGCATGCCGCCCCGCCGGCCGGTGCGCACCGAGGCTTTTGCTACGGTTTTGCCCGGGTGTGCCGATAGCCCGGGTAATGTCTGCGGTCGCGCCGATGCTTGCCCATCCTTTTCCGAGGGAAAAGCTGCTGCTTACGGCCCGCTCCCTGCCGGCGGATCTGCAGGTGCTTTCGGAGCTCGGTAGGATCCTCCAGGAGGTGAACAGCGACCTCGAGGACATCGCGCATCTGCTGCGGCGGGATCTGGCGCTCTCCGCCCGGATCGTGCGGATCAGCAACAGCGTGGTCTTCGGCGGCGGAGGTCAGGTGGCCACGATCGAGGATGCGGTGAACCGCGTGGGCTTCAGCGAGATTCTCAAACTCGTGGGCACCGCGACGGCGGCGCGTTTCACCGAGCGGGCGACCGAGCTCTACGGCATCGGGGCGCAGAAGCTGCGGGACAACATGCTCTACGGCGCCATCGCCGCGGAAGCCCTGGCCCGGGTGGCGGGCGGCGACACGCGGCTGGCCTATACGGCGGGTCTGCTGCGCCCCCTCGGCCTCATGGTGCTCGACCGCGCGGGCCGCGGCGCGCTGTCGCCCGCGCAGCAATACTCCGATTCGCGTTGGGACAGCTACTCGAGCTGGGAAGGCAGCGTGTTTGGCATCAACAACTGCGAAGTCGGCGCGATGATCCTCGAGGAATGGCGTTTCCCGGCCGAGCTCTGCCAGGCCGTTCGCGCCCAGTATCTGGCGGCGCCGCGGGACTATGAACATCCCTTGGCGGCCATGCTCAATGTGGCCAACGGACTGGCCCATCAGTGCGGCCGCAGTTTTCCCGGCGAGTCGCGGTGGTGGGGGCTGGCCGAGCGCAAGCTGCAGGCCGCGGGGGTGAGCGAGGACCACATCGAGCCCGCCGTCACGGAGATGGAGCGGGAGTTCCAGGCCGCGGTGACGGCCCTGCACCATTGAGCCGTTCGTGCCCGGTCCGGCGCGACCGATTATCTCCCGCTAAATTGCCGGCGACCGGTGCCGATAAACGCCTTCATGTTGCCCGCAACCGTTCCGGCCCGGTCCAAACTTACCCGTGAGCTGCTGCTGCGCCATGCGAGCGGACTTTCCGCTGCGCCGCAGGTGCTGGGTGGATTGTGCGAACTGCTCGAGGATGTGAACACGGGGCTCGACGAGGTCGCGGACCAGATCCGGCTCGATCCCGCGCTCGCGGCCCGCGTGTTGCGGTTGAGCAACAGCATCGTGTTCGGCGGCGGCTGGTCGGTCGGATCGATCGAGGATGCGGTGAATCGCGTGGGCTTTGCCGAGATCACGCGGCTCGTGGGCGCCGCCACGGTCACCCGGCTCGTGGATCGCGCGCTGCCGGCCTACGATATCACCGCCGAACAGCTGCGCGAATCCCTGCTGCTGCACGCCCTCGCGAGCGAGGCGCTGGCCGGCTTCGCCGGGGTGGACGGCCGCTTCGCGTATACCTGCGGGCTTTTGCGGGGCATCGGCCTGATGGTCCTCCAGATGGCGTTGGCGGCGACGGAGCCGCGGGCCGTCTATGACCCCGAGAGATTTTCCTCCTATACCGAATGGGAGCGGGCGCACGGCGGGGTGAGCGCAGCGGAGGTCACCGTGATGGTGCTCGATCACTGGCGTTTCCCCGCCGAGGCGATCCGCGCGCTGGAGAAACATCTCGAGACGCCGGACGAGCCTTTGGCGGCGATTCTCAATCTGGCCGGCGCGATCGCGGACCAGCACGGCCACGCGCTGCCCGGCGAGAAGGTCTGGTGGACCTGCACGCCGGAGAAACTCGCGGCGGCGGGTATCGGCGAAGAGGACTGGGCGCGCGCGAGCGAGCGGACGGCGGAGGCATTTTCGCGTCAGCGCGCGGCGCTTTACTGAGCGGACCCGCCCGCGCGACCGCGAACCTGCGGCGCTTCGTCGCGCGGGGACGGCATCGACTTCCCGGCCGCGCAGCTTGCGCCGGCGGCAAGTCTGATTCCTATGGCGGCAGCTCATGCGCATCGTTCCGCTGCTCAGTCTGATGGTCCTGGCGTCGCTCGCGTTCGGCGCGGAGGTGTCACCGCCCTCGACCGCCCGGGTAGCTACGCCGGACGAGGTCGGCCTTCTCAACGACCTCCTGCACAAGACGGCGGACGACCTGCGGCGCTGGGCCTATACCGAGCATCAGATTTCCCGGGACCATAAGGGCAACGTGAAGACCGATCAGCTCGTGCGCTACGACCCCTCGCGGCCTTATCCCGAGCAGTGGACGCCGCTGCGGATCGGCGGCAAGGAGCCTTCGGAGCGCGACCGGGAGAGGTTCCGCAAACGCGGCGAGGATGCCGCGAAGGATCCGGCGCGGAACGGCGTGCAGGTCGGCGGGCGCCGGTCGAAGCGGGTGTCGCTCGGCGAGGTGCTCGATGTGCCCCGCGCCTCTATCGCGGAGGAGACGGCGACGCATTGGACCTTCGACATTCCGTTGATGAAGGTGGGCAACGAACGTTTCCCCCCCGAGAAATTCCAGGTGCATGCGCGCGTGCGGAAAGACGGCGGGCTGCTGGAGAGCATCGCGGTGAAGCTGCGCGACTCCTTCCGCTCCAAGCTGGTGGTGAAAGTGAAGTCGGGCGAAGGCACGATCGAGTTTGCCCAGGTCGACCCGAAATATCCGCCCACCATGGTCAAGGTCAGCGGCGATGCCTCGGCCTCGATCTTCTTCGTCAACGTCGGCGGCTCCCTCGAGGTCACTCGCACGGAACTCAAGCACGTGCGCCCGTTCGACGAGCGCTTCGAGGTCCAGATCGGCACGCTCAAGGCGATCGACTTCTAGGTGCCTGTTTTTTGCTAAGCCGCCCGGGGGTTTGTGTCGAAAGAGGGGGACACCTTCTTCGCCCATGCCACTCTCGCGCGAGACGATCATCACTCTGGGAAACAAGCTCGCGCCGGCGGCGTCCATTTTCAGCCGGCTCCGCACCCTGCTCCTCGACCCCGACACGGGATTGGAGGAGATCGTAAAACTCATCCGGCTCGATCCGGCGCTGACGTTTCATGTCGTGCGGATGTCCAACAGCGTGCTTTTCGGCATGCGCGAGAGGACCGAGACCCTCGACGCGGCGGTCGGCCGCGTCGGCCTCGGGGAAATCTTCCGCCTCGTGGGCCTCGCGGCCGTGCAGCAGGCGTGTCAGCGCGATCTCGCGACGTATCGCCTGCCGGCGCACCGCCTCTGGGAAAATGCCGTGGCCACCGCCGCAGCCGCCGAGGTGCTCGCGCAACGCGCGGGCCAGGATCCCGGCCTCGCCTACACGTCGGGACTGCTGCGCACGATCGGCCGCGTGGTGCTCGATGGTTCGGCCCTCGAACAGATCTATCCGGGCGAAGCCGAATGGCCGTCGGTGGCGGAATGGGAGCGCGCGACGTTCGGCATCACGTCCGCGGAGGTGACGACCGTGCTGCTCCACCACTGGCGTTTCCCGTCCGATGTCGTGGAGGCCGTGCGGAATCACTACGAGCCCTTGGGCAACATCGAGAAGTCCGACGTGAGTGCCTGCGTGCTCAATCTCGCGTGCGGGGTCGCCGCGCGCTTCGGTCTCGATCTGCCCGGCGAGGAAGGTGACTGGCTGGTGTCGCCCGCGAAGTTGACGCTCGGTGGCGTGACCGAGGCCGATCTCGAGGAGTGCGCCCGCCGCGCCCGCGCCCACTACGTGCTGCTCTGCGCGAGTGTGGTGT